>Ga0268298_10000084_pt1 | contig 113535 bp, 80 predicted proteins | sample WWTPWeurt_MetaG_FD_194462 | JGI IMG/M metagenome (GOLD analysis project Ga0268298, IMG submission 194462) | Activated sludge microbial communities from WWTP in Nijmegen, Gelderland, Netherland - WWTP Weurt | ecosystem: Engineered > WWTP > Aerobic digester > Activated sludge | place...
CCATTTGCATCAGGAAACGATTATGCAATTGCAAAAGTAACCGGCGTGCAAAAAGAAAATCAGGCGTGGGTGCGTCACATCCTTATTAAAATTGACGCAACTCAAACTGAAGCGTATGCCAAAGCATTGACTGATTCAATTGTGAAAGTGATCAATGAAAAGAAAAACTTTGTTGAAATGGTTCAGTTGTATTCTCAGGATCCAGGATCACTTGCAACCAATGGTGAATATAAATGGTTTGCTGAAGGAAGAATGGTAACTGAATTTAACGATGCAGCCTTTAAAGGAGCTATTGGAAAACTTCAGGTAGTGAAAACGACTTATGGATTCCACATTGTTGAAGTTCTTGGAAGAGGAGAGCGTGTTGTTCCAACACTTGCGGTAGTAACTAAAAAAGTTGCTCCAAGTGAAGACACCAAACAATATGTTGAATCAATGGTTTATGATTTCATCTATGCGGTAAACGAGTCTAAAGAAGATTCAGCTTTCAAATTCACTGCACAGGACAGTAATCTTGTTGTAAATCCAACCCGCATCTGGCTAAGCAATAATTATGTAATGGGACTGAACAAATCTGACCGCATTATGCGCTTTGCATTTAATAAAGATGCAAAAGAAGGAGATCTTTCTGATCCGATTCTGGATGATGATAAATATGTGGTGGCTCACCTGACCAATATTATTCCTGAAGGTGCGCCGGAATTTGAAGACGTAAAAGACCAAATGCGTTTCCCTGCTTTGAAAGAAAAACAGGCAAAAGTATACATGGAAAAAATGGCTGGAAAATCAAGTCTGGAAGAGATTCTGCCAGTGATTAAAAACGGACAGATTCTGACTGCTGAAGTTTATTTTGCCTCTAACGTAATTCAGGGTGGCGGCGGAAATGAGCCAGAAGTAATTGGAAAATTGTTTACCAATGTTCCAACCGGTTCTATGACAGTTCCTATTAAAGGAAACATGGGGGTTTACGTTATTATTATTGAAAGCGAAACAAAGGCACCTGAAACAACAGATTATTCGATGACCCGTTTGACTTTGCAGGAGTCTCGCCGTGGATCAGCAGATGGTTTGGTAATTCGCGCGTTACGTGAAAAGGCCGACGTAAAAGACAATCGTCGTCGTCTGGAATTCCAGTAAAAAAAGTTTTAACAATATAATAATCCCGGTACTGCACCAGCTGTATCGGGATTTTTTTTGACTTTCAACGACTTTCAAAAAATTTCACGTTAATAACTATTCAGGAATATTTGTCTGTCTAAAAAGACTCTGATTAACTTTTCACTGTCAAAACGCTCTTTATGGCCAAAGCTTCAGCAAAAAAAATATTTGTACTCGACACATCCGTACTGCTGTTCGATCACCAATCTGTTCAGAATTTTAAAGACCATGATGTAGCAATTCCAATTACCGTTCTGGAAGAACTTGACCGTTTTAAAATCGGAAATGATACTAAAAACTTTCAGGCCCGCGAAATTATTCGTTATCTGGATAAACTTTCCGGAAACCATAATATGGATCAATGGATTTCTCTGGGATCAAAAAGGGGAAAACTTAAAATTGTCATGTCCAATCTGGTGAATGGTAGAAACGCTGAAAAAATTTACGGTGAAGGCAAAAACGATCATAAAATTATCAATGCGGCACTCACCGTTGCTGAAGCAGAAAAAGGTAGACTGGTCATATTGGTTACAAAAGACATTAATCTCCGTCTGAAAGCAAAAGCTATCGGTCTTCCATCTGAAGATTATGAAACCGGAAAAGTTAAAGACGTTGAGAATGTTTCAGAAGCATTTCCAATTGTTGATGGCGTAGATCCAAAACAAATCAGTGAGCTTTATAAAAGAGGCAGAATTGAAGAAAAGAAAATTATTGGTCCAAGAAAAGTTGCCAACGGATATTACATTTTAAAAAATGGCAACGATTCTGTTTTATGCAGATATGATGGAGTGTCAGATGAAATTGAACGCGTAGAAAAAGAATATGTATACAGCGTCAAACCACGCAATGCTGAACAAACTTTTGCAATTAATGCTTTGTTGAATCCAGATATTAAACTGGTTGCCATGCAGGGTGTAGCGGGAACAGGTAAAACGCTTTTAGCGCTAGCAGCGGCACTTGAACAAAAACACATGTACAATCAGATTATTCTGGCTCGTCCAATCATTCCATTGAGCAACAAAGACATTGGATTTTTACCGGGCTCAGCCGAAGACAAAATATCACCTTACATGCAACCGCTTTGGGACAATTTAAAATTCATTAAAAGTCAATTCAAACCCGGAGAAAAAAAATACAAAATGCTGGATGACATGGAAGCATCCGGTGAACTTTCCATCACTGCACTTGCATTTATCAGGGGAAGAAGTTTATCTAAAATGATGTTCATTATTGATGAGGCACAAAATCTGACACCGCATGAAGTAAAAACAATTATCACACGTGCAGGTGAAGGAACCAAAGTAGTATTTACCGGAGACATTCATCAGATTGATACACCTTACATGGATGAACAATCAAATGGATTAACTTATCTCATTGACCGCCTAAAAGGACACCGTTTGTTTGCTCACATCAAACTTGAAAAAGGTGAGCGTTCTGAATTGGCGAATCTGGCGAATGAGTTGTTGTAGTTTTTCTCAAAACAAAAACGGAAAAACAACCTTTCTTTCTTTTGGGTAATCAGCAAATTTGGAATGATACCAGTCGTGGTGGTTTTTTGCACGTGGAACTAAATTGGCAAATGTCCAAACCATAAATGTGAGAGCTGGTAAATTCCAGGCCATCAGCGCAAATCCTCCCCACTCTACCAGTTCGCCAAATAAATTGGGTGATGAAACATAATCAAATAAAAATCCACGTGGAATTTTATAACCAGTCTCGCCAGGTTTTCTCAGATGAATTAAAATAGAATCTGATTTCCAGTTGATGGTCATGCCGGTAACAAATAAAACTGCACCTAAAATAAAATTGGGACTGGTTAACCAATCTTGCTGATAAGCTTGCGGGTTTGCCAGTTCAGATAAAAAATAGCCATTTAATCCGGCGTTCATGAGATTGAACAAAATAGCATTCAACATAATTACCAAAGGCATCTTTTTTTCTGTTGCACGAATTCTCAATGGATAAATAAACGTACGGTTGGTATAATGAAAAATCCAAAGCGCAAATAAGATCCACACGTACGAATCAAACGAATGTGTGCCAAACATCAAAAAGAAAAGCATAATCAAAAGAGAAGGCAATTCCATAATAAACCAGGCCAATTTATTGTCTACCATAGGTCCCCATTTTGTGGTGGTATGTCTTCCAAAAGGGGCGGTGACAAAAAACATGGTGATGTGAACTGCGATGGCAATTCCAAGCCAGATGTAGCAGATGAGGGTTAGGGTTTCGAGTGTCATACTAAATTTTCAAAATTCCAAAATACAAATAACAAATTCCAATTTATGATTTCGAAAATGGCTAATCAATTATTTTACGCTCCTTATTCCATTTATAGAAATCGTTAATTGTTTCAACAAGTGGCCGGCAAACGTGACCCAATTCTTTTTTAGCTTTTTCATTCACCATGTTGGGGTGACCCAATTTTAATGCGGAAATTGCTTCAATGGTAAAAACCGGATTGGCTTTCTTCATTTTTCCATAAAGTTTCACAAAAGGCAAAAGCATTTTCAAAAACCAAAACGGCATCACCATTTTTGGAACTTTTTTTCCCGATGCCTGATGAACAACCTGAGCAAAATTTTTCATGGAATAATATACTCCTGACAAAAGATAAATCTCTCCCTTTCTTCCTTTGTCCAAGGAATTGGCAATGGTTTCAGAAATATCACGCACGTCAATAAAATTATATCCACCCGGCGGAAGAACAGGGATTTTTCGGTTGTAAAAATCAAGCAGAGCCTTGCCAATTTCGGAAGGTCGAAAATCAAACGGTCCAATGACTGAACTAGGTCTCACTACAAATCCGTCCAACCCTTTATTTCTGAAATAATCCAGCATCAATTGTTCACCGGTTGATTTGGAAAAATCATACGCAAAAGATCCTTTTTGTTTGTAGGGTCTTGTTTCATCAAAAGGAGTTTCAAAAGGCAATTCCATTACAGCGTGTGTACTGCTCACATGAATCATTCTTTTTACCCGATGCTTTAAACAAGCCTCTGCCACATTTTTTGGTCCTTCGGTATTTGTTTTAAAAACAATACCCGTTGGATCACCGTGAATACTGATGATTGCTGCTAAGTGAATCACGTAATCGCATCCATTGACAAAAGCATCTACTGCATTTTTATCCAAAACATCTCCCTGAAATTTTTCTACATTCAAGTCATCAAACGGTCTTGTATCTTTTCTGCAGAGCACTCTTACCTGATAGCCTTTCCCAAGAAGTTTTCTGCAAACCACATTTCCTAAGTGACCGCTTGCACCCGTAACTCCAACTAACATAAAATTATTTTGAATAACCAATATGAAAAAGTGCGTCACCCTGATTGATCACAGGCTTATTGTTGTGACCAAAAATGATTCCGTCTTTGCGTGCCTTCACTTTTGTTTCTGGTCCGCCGTAAGGATCAGTTATAATTCCAAGCACATCTCCTTTTTTAACTTTATCTCCTGACGTTTTATAATAGACAAATACGCCAGAACGATGCGCACGCAACCAGGTACTTGTTTCAAAGGTGACTGATTTTACTTTAGGTACTTTGGATTTAATCATTCCTTTTGCAGCCATCACACTCACAATTCCACGCAAACCTTCATTGATAGAAAATTCATCCATACGCAATGATTCACCCCCTTCAAAAACAACAATAGGAATTCCTTTGTTGTGTGCTGCTTTTCTGAATGAGTTAGTGATCAAACCTGTTTTCACTACCAAAGGCATGTTAAACTCTTTTGCCAGTTGCATACTTTCTTCATCATCGCGGTAAGCTCTTACCTGCGGGTAATTATAAACGCTTGCACCACCCGTGTGAAAGTCAAGACCAAAATCACAAAGCGGCAAAATATCATGAGTTAAGGTGTAAGCAATTCGTGAAGCGAGTGATCCTTTTTTACTTCCCGGAAAACTTCTGTTTACATCTTTTCCATCTGGAAATCCGCGAGAGAAATTAATAAATCCGTAAATATTTAAAAGCGGAATTGCAATGACAGATCCTTTGGTGATTTTTCTGAACATGCCATTTTTTACAGCGCGTCTTACAATTTCAATTCCGTTTATTTCATCACCATGAATTCCTCCAATAACCAACATGGTTGGTCCGGGTTTTTTACTGCGGTACACATGTGCAAACAGATTTACCCGATTGCCTGAAGGCAAACTGGCAACCGGAATACGCAGCGTTGCATTTTTTCCTGGGAGTACTTCGTAGTTACTGATTATCATTTTTTAAGTCGCTCTAACAAATCAATAATTTCTTCAGCAATTCGTTGTTCAGACACACGTTCTATTCCTTCAAGACCCGGAGAAGAATTAACTTCAATTATCATTGGTCCTTTTTTACTTCTTAAAATATCCACACCCGCCACCTGAAGATTAAGTGCTTTCACAGCGCCAATAGCCATTGTTTTTTCATCCGGTGTTAATTCTACTTTTTCTCCTCTTCCGCCTCTGTGTAGATTAGATCTGAAATCATCACCACCTGCAATACGCATCATGGTAGCAACAATCTTACTTCCAACCACAAAAACACGCAAATCTTTTCCGCTGAATTCTTCAATGTATTGCTGCAGCATGATTTTACTTTTCTTGGCAATAAAATGACTTAGCGTTTCTTCAGCGCTTTCTTCATCTTTTACTAGATAAACTCCAAGACCTTGTGTACCTTCCAATACTTTTATAATAAAAGGATATCCAAGTTTGCTTTGTACAATTTTTTTAGCGTAAAAAAGATCGTTTGAAAAATACGTGGTTGGAATTTGAATTCCGTTTGCAACTAAAAACTGTAAGCTTCTGAATTTATCTCTGGAGTTCAAAATTGAAATAGAATCATTCAATGTTTGTACACCCATCTGCTCAAAATGACGAACAACAGTTGAACCATAAAATGTGACCGAACTTCCAATACGCGGAATAATAAAATCCGGTTTTGGTAAAATCTCTTCATTGTACACTACTTTGTACTGTCCCTTCTCAATTAAAAGATCACATTCCATGTGATCAATGATACGAACGGTATGACCTTTGGCAACCGCGGCTTTGTAAATTCGGATAGTGGAATACAATTTAGGTCCGCGTGAGAGAATGTAAATCAGCATGAGTATTGAACTTGTCGCTAAGTTAGAAAAAATATAGATTTCTGCAGGATCAGTTCAAATTCATATAGAATTTAAGTCTTGCAGGTCTCCCTCCCGGAGTAATGGATTTATCAATGAATGCCTGAATCTGTTGATGATTCTGAATTTAATGTTGCCAAGATTTTTGACTTCATACTCAGCATCTGACAGCGTATCAGTATTTGTTATCACTCTTCTGAAAAAAGTATTACGATTCACTGCAAAACGCACCGGAGCCGATATACCCAAACGCTCGAATCCGAGAATAGAATAAACTCCTCCGTTAGACCAGTCGGCATCAGTTGTTGTAATAAGATCATCTGCCGGATAATTTTTAAGATAATATTTTACCACTTTATCTAATCCGCCTGCAACAGCATAATCTGCAAGGGAACAAAAACGTTCAAGCTCACCAGAAGAGTACGGTGGGTTTTCATATTTCATTTGCCGAATTCCAGAAAAAACTCCTACAGCAACCAATTCATTTTTATAAAACAAACCCAAATGCACTTTTCCATTACAATAACCCATCAAATGATTTTCGTCTACAAAATTCCTCGCCAATTCTTTGTTGATCAATTCTACCCGCGTATTGCGGCCATGAATTTTTTTCACATTCAAACCAAGCAATGAATTCAACCTTTTAAAAACTTGTTGACCTTTGGTTCGATATATATCCTCATGCAAAATAACTGCTGCGTCTTTATTCCAGATCATGTTAGTATTGGCAGATGCAAATTGAACTACCAGATTATTCAGCCTGCAGCAATCATTTTTCAGATAAACAGTATGTACACCCAAATTTTGAAAATGGCTGATAATTTTCTGAATCCACGTGTTATCCTGAGACATACATCAAAGTTAGTGGATAATTGATACGGCGTTGTTGATTTCTATTTCATACTCATCAAAAATTCAAGGGTGCGATTCGGTAATTTTGGTCCATGACCAGTCAGGAAAAATTCAACGAATTCTGCATCACACTCCGGAAATTTTTACCGGCCGGGTCAGAAGATTACGTCGCCTGGTTTTTACTTGAAAAAGTAGTTCATTTTACCATAACTGAAGACCGCAAATCAAAATACGGTGATTACCGTCAGCCCTATGACGGAAAACCTCATCAAATATCTGTGAACGGTAACCTGAACAAATATGCCTTTTTAATTACCACGCTTCACGAGATTGCACATTTAACCACTTTTGAGAAATACCAAAATACAGTGCAATCTCATGGAGTTGAATGGAAACAGGAGTTTCAACGGGTTTTCAAACCAATCCTGGACAGACAAATTTTACCATACGACATTACTCTGGCTGTTACTAATTATATGCGCAATATAAAAGCTTCCAGTTGCAGTGATGACGCACTTTACAGAGTGTTAAGACGGTATGATAAAAATCCGGCGGTTTTTCTTGAACATCTTGAATTTGGTGAAAAATTCAAACTAAATCAGCAAATTTTCGTTAAAGGTAAAAAGCTTCGCAAGCGTTATGAATGCCTGAGTGTGGACACCAACGAAAAGTATCATGTACTGGGCATTGCTGAAGTAGAAGAATTCAAAGATGAAGAAGAATAATTTTGCAGTTATAATGGCCGGTGGAGTCGGAAGCAGATTCTGGCCCATGAGTCGTGAAAATCATCCCAAACAATTTTTAGATGTGTTGGGTACAGGTAAAACCTTGATTCAAATGACGTATGATCGTTTGAAAAAACTTGTACCGGATGATCAGATTTATGTTGTCACCAATGAAAAGTATGCGAAACTGGTACATGATCAAACCGGAATTTCCAGAGACAAAATTCTAACCGAACCGATGCGCAAAAACACGGCTCCGGCAATTGCGTATGCGTCTCATAAAATTCATGCCATTAATCCTGAAGCAAACCTGATTGTTGCACCTTCTGATCATCTCATTTTAAAAGAAGATGCATTTGTCACCACCATTCAAACTGCGCTTAACAAATCTGAAGAAGGAAATAATCTGGTTACACTTGGAATAAAACCCACCCGTCCTGACACGGGTTATGGTTATATACAATTTGAAAGTGATAAAGATATAATTGTAGGTGAAGTAAGAAAAGTTAAACAGTTCACTGAAAAACCAAATCGAGAACTCGCTGAAATATTTCTTAAAAGCGGTGATTATTTCTGGAACTCCGGAATTTTCATCTGGAAATCAAAAGCAATAATTGAAGCACTTCAGAAATTTAAACCAAAATTAAATCAGCTTTTCACTACACGTGGAAATGATTATAATACCGTTGAAGAACAAGATTTTATTAATTCAGCTTTTTTATCCTGCGAAGATATTTCTATCGACTTTGCTGTTTTGGAAAATGCAAAAAACGTTCATGTTGTTTTGGCCGATTTAGGTTGGTCAGATTTGGGTACATGGGGTTCACTTTATACACATCTGAATAAAGATGTAGAAGGAAATGCAATTATCGGGAATCAAGTTTATGTTTTTGAGAGTGCCAACAATATTGTCAATTTACCAGATGGAAAAGTCGCTCTGCTTCAAGGTTTGGACGGATATATTGTTGTAGAATCAAACGGCATCTTAATGGTTGTCAAAAAAGAAGACGAGCAGAAAATCAAAAATTACGTAGCGCAGATACAGAAGAAAAATCGAGGGGTTTCTTAGAGGAGTTGGGATAGAGGATTTAGGATTTAGGATAAAGGATTTAGTTTTCCGGTATGATTCTGTCAAATTGAAAATTTCTAGAATCGCAAATCACTTTTCCTACCAAGCATCCAAAAAGCAAATCGCAAATCAATAATCTGAAATCTCTAATCGGAAATCGGAAATAATAATTTAAGTCATTTTCCCCCTCCTTAATCCTCCCCGGGGGGAGGAAACTACTATCTAATAAAAATCGGAAATTGGAAATCGATAATCGGAAATAATTATTGATGTCTGTTCCCCCTCCTTAAACCTCCCCGGGGGAGGAAACTATCTAATGCGAATCACAAATCAATCATCCGAAATCGCTAATCGCCAATCAATTTCCCTATCTTTATCTCCCCTGAACAATAAAATCAGATAAAGATGACCCCTCCTCACGATAAAAAACTTTTTTTGCTGGATGCATTTGCACTCATTTACAGAGCGTACTACGCATTTATTAAAAATCCGCGCATTAACAGCAAAGGACAAAACACTTCTGCCGCTTTTGGTTTTACAACTGTGCTTCTCGATCTTATAAACAAAGAAAAGCCAACACATATTGCCGTGGTTTTTGACAGCGCAGAGGAAACAACAAGAGCTGTAGAATTTGCTGACTATAAAGCCAACCGTGAGGCCATGCCTGAGGATATTTCATCCATGATTGAACCCATTCAGGAAATCATCCGAGCATTCAATATTCCTATTTTAATTAGTCCGGGTGATGAAGCGGATGACATCATTGGAACAATTGCCAAAAAAGCAGAGAAGGCCGGGTACAAAACATACATGATGACACCCGATAAGGATTTTGGTCAGTTGGTTTCAGAAAACATTTTCATTTATAAACCAGCCAAAGGAGGAAAACCACCTGAAGTTTGGGGTGTGCCAGAAGTATGCGCGCAGTTTGAAGTTGACCGACCTGAACAGGTAATTGATGTATTGGGATTGTGGGGTGATGCAGTTGATAATATTCCGGGAATTCCGGGTATTGGTGAAAAAACTGCAAAAGCGCTGGTGAAAAAATATGGTTCTGTGGAAGGGTTGATTGAACACGCAAATGAACTTAAAGGAAAACAAAAAGAAAATGTCATACAGTTTGCTGAACAAGGTTTGTTATCAAAAAGACTGGCCACTATAAATTTAGATGTACCGGTTGAATTTGATGAGAAGTCTTTGGAGATGGAAGAACCAGACAAAGACAAAATCAGAAAAATTTTTACAAAGCTTGAATTTAAAACAATTGGCAAAAAAGTTCTTGGAGAAGAGATTGTAATTCCGGCGCAGAAAGTGTTAAGTGGCAACGCGCAATCTGATGATCAGCTGGATTTATTTGGCGGACCGAAACTGGTAACGGATGCGGTTGAAGAAAAAGAAAACAAATCAGGTTCTATTTTAACAATAGCGGATACCAAACCAAACTATCAACTCATTGATAATCCTGAAAAAAGAAAGGAACTACTGGCTCAGCTTTTGAATCAAAAATCTGTTTGTTTTGATACAGAAACTACGGACCTGGATGGAATAGATGCGGAAGTAGTTGGGATGTCTTTTTCATTTGAAAAAAATACTGGATTCTATGTTCCAACTCCAGTAAACGAAAGAAAAGAAATTGTTCAGGAATTCAAATCGTTTTTTGAAAATGAGTCAATAGAAAAAATCGCACACAATATTAAGTACGATTTAAAGATCATTGAAAAATACAACGTGCAGGTGAATGGCCCGTTGTTTGACACCATGATTGCGCACTATCTCATCACGCCTGAGGGTAAACACAACATGGATTATTTATCTGAATTGTATTTGAATTATCAACCCATTTCAATTGAAACACTGATTGGAAAAAAAGGCAAAAATCAAGGTTCAATGCTGGATGTTGATCCAAAACAAATTTGTGATTATGCGTGCGAAGATGCGGATATTACCTTTCAGCTTAAACAAAAATTTGCACCTGAAATTGAAAAAGAACATTTGAAAAACCTGTTCCATGAAATTGAAATGCCTTTGGTAAATGTGCTTAAAGACATGGAGATGGAAGGTATAAACCTGGACGTACCTGCTTTGAAAAAATATTCTATTGAACTGGAGGCAGATATTATTGAGCTGGAAAAACAAGTGAAAGAAATGGCAGGCGTTCAGGATTTCAATCTGGATTCTCCAAAACAACTTGGTGAAGTATTATTTGATCATTTGAAAATTGATCCAAAAGCCAAAAAGACAAAAACGGGACAGTACTCAACCAGTGAAGATACGCTGGTGAAACTTGAAGCCAATAATCCCATTGTCCGATTAATTTTGAATTACCGTTCATTGAGAAAATTAAAAAGTACATACGTAGATTCTCTTCCAGACCTGGTCAACAAAAAAACGGGAAGGGTACACACCAGTTATATGCAGACAATTGCTGCAACCGGTCGTCTCAGTTCCAATAATCCCAATCTGCAAAACATTCCAATTCGAACAGAAAAGGGAAGAGAAATCAGAAAAGCGTTCATCAAAAGGGATGAAAGCTACAGCATTTTATCTGCCGATTATTCTCAGATTGAATTAAGAGTAATTGCCGCCGTGAGCAAAGATGAAAACATGATTGAAGCCTTCAGATCAGGTCATGACATTCACGCGGCAACAGCTGCTAAAGTATTTCACGTTGACAAAATTGAAAACGTAACAAAAGATCAGCGAAGCGCAGCAAAGGCAGTGAATTTTGGAATTATTTATGGTCAGTCGGCTTTTGGTTTGTCTCAGAATTTGGGTATTTCAAGAACAGAAGCCAAAGAAATTATTGATGCCTACTGGTTACAATATCCGCAAATAAAACAATACTTAGGTGACAGTGTCCAGTTTGCCCGTGACCATGGTTATGTAGAAACCATTATGAAACGCCGCAGATATTTACCAGACATTCAATCAGCCAATGCCATCGTAAGAGGATTTGCAGAACGAAACGCAATCAATGCTCCTATTCAGGGATCAGCCGCCGATATAGTAAAAATAGCTATGATCCATGTGTATGATGAAATGAAAAAACAAAATGTAAAATCCAAAATGCTTTTGCAGGTTCATGATGAGTTGGTTTTTGATGTGATGCTTTCTGAAAAAGAAATCATGACTAAAATTGTAAAAGATAAAATGGAACATGCAGTTGATATTGGCGTTCCTCTGGTGATTGATTATAATTTTGGAGATAACTGGCTGGAAGCGCATTAAGTTAGGATACAGGATTAAAGAGTTAGGATTTAGTAAGAGATTGAATTTAACTCTCTTTTGAATTTGGAATATTAACAAATTAGAAAATTGGCATATGCCAGGTGGCAAGTGGCCAATCAGCAACTACAAGAAATCAAAAAATGGAAATTGAATTCAACAAAATGGAAACTCAGTTGCTGGAAACTGTTCAGTACAAAATGGTTTCTGATGAACATACGGTTAACATGAATCTGTTGCTAGGAAAAAAAATCAGTTTACAATCAACCGGAAAATTCCGATGCCAGAGTTGCCGCAATTTTGTGAAAAAATTATTTGCTCAGGGATTTTGTTACAACTGTTTTACCAGCTCAGCGGATGCCAGTCCGTGCATTATCAATCCTGAATTGTGTGAAGGTCATTTAGGAAAAGGGAGAGATGTAGAATGGGAACAAAAACATCACGTTCAACCGCACTATGTGTATCTTGCTGTAGCATCTGCAGTTAAAGTTGGAGTGACAAGAAGTTCACAAATTCCAACGCGCTGGATTGATCAGGGAGCATCGTATGCCATAAAAATTGCATTGACTCCGTACAGACAATTAGCAGGGCAAATTGAAGTTGCGCTTAAAGAATGTTTCACTGACAAAACAAGCTGGCAGGCCATGCTTAAAAATGAAATTGGCGACTTTGATCTGGTACAGGAAAAATGGCAGCTGGAATCTATTTTACCGGCCGACCTTGCTGAATACATGACCGATGATGATGAAATAACTGAAATCAACTATCCGGTTCTTGAATTTCCAAAAAAGGTGAACAGTCTTTCGTTTGATAAAACGCCACTCATTGATGGCACATTGGTTGGTATCAAAGGCCAATACCTGATTTTAGATGGAGGAAGAGTTTTGAATGTGCGCAAGCATGATGGGTATTATGTGGAGATGAATACTTTATAGCGTGCGCGCTAAATACCAAAATTAAATTTTGAACGTTTCAATTTAATGCGTTACTCACTTTTTTTGATTTGCATTATCTCCCTTAACTCATTTTCTCAGGTTGATGCTGAGGGTGAAAAAATTCCAGATCCACACCGGTTTTACTTGGGTATAATGGCTGCGCCGGAAATTGCGGATAGTTATTTTACCATAAGTGATCCATCACAACTTTGGTTCAAAGATTTTGTCAATGAATTTTATTCACCCAAATTCAGCTACACCGCGGGAACGGATTTTTTGTTTGTCTTGAATCAGCGTTTCACTTTACAATCAGGCATACATTATTCCAATAGAGGTTCAAGAACAAAAAAAATACATTTAACAGATATAAATGGTATTCCTTATGATCCAGAATTCATGAATGTCATAATAAACTTTCATTATATTGAAGCGCCTTTAAAAGTAAATTACAACATCAATTTTGAGCAATTAAGATTGTACTTTAGTGGCGGAATTATAACAGGTTTTCTTTCAGGCGTTAATACAACCAACAAACTTTTTTATCAAAGTGGTGACATGGAGAAGCAAAAGATTAATGAATTGGATGACAACACTAATCGTTTAAATCTGTCAGCTACCCTTGGAACAGGATTTGACTTTTTTATCAATTCAAATATGAGTTTTAGAATTGAACCTAACTTCAAATTAAGTTTCTTAAAATTAAGTTCAACTGCAACCGGAACGCAATTCCTGTGGAATTCAGGAATCAATTTTAGTTACATGTTTGGTATCTGAACTACCATGATGCAACAATTTTCCTTACCACTTCGTCATTCAAAAAAGAGCAAAGATGAAATGGGTTATTCTAATTTTTATTCTTCAGATTTCTTGTCTGAATTTTGCTCAATGTGAATCGTTGCAATTTATTGAATTAGGATACAAACCCGCGTATTGCAGAACTGCATCTTATCAATCCGGTAATGGAGTTGTTTGGGCTGCAGCAACCGGTGGCACTCCGGATTACACTTATGAATGGACCAATATTTACACGGGAGTTACCCATCCGGCTACAACAATTGGTGGATTAAACCCGGGTGAATATCACATCAAAGTTACAGATGACATAGGTTGTATAATTACTGCTACGATAAAAGTAGATTCTGTTTTACCTCATGCAGATTTTATAGTCGCAGGAGTTGAAACAAACGATGGCAGTACAGGAGCTGTAGTGGAGTTTTTAAATACGTCGGATGATTTAATAAATACAGCTTTCCCCGGACTTTTGGATACTGAACCGAATTATTTCTGGACTTCAGATGAATTTTTGACTGATACTGCATTGTATTTTGATGATCCATTTTTTGCAGAGATAAATTCACCCGGAATGTTTGAGGTTTGTCTGGTTACTGAGAATTATAATGGATGCAGAGACACAGTCTGTAAGTCAATTGAAATAGCACCTTCTGTATTTGAATCGGAATTTATTCAAGTTTACTACTCAAGCGTTACCGGTGAAATTTCAGTTGAAAATAATTCTAATGAAGAAGCCGTTTTGAGTCTTTTAGGTTCTGGCGGAATTGTGATGTATGAATTTCCCTTAACCCTTGGAACAAATAATTTTCAGATTGCACCCGGATTTTATATATATGAAATTCATGGTGCCTTTACCGGAACGCTTTTTGGCTCAGGAACACTTTACATCGGCTATTGATTTCCTTTTATTTTTTGTTTGATTGTCCAGTAATCAATGTAGAACAAAACTTTAAGTGAAATACTGTTAGTAGCAGGCAGATTATTCAGATCACCCACATTCTCAAAATAATTTTTCTGAATCTGATCCGAGAAACCAAAGATGGAATTTTTCCATACCAGACTCAACTCACTACCCGGCGCAAATACCCAACGGTAAACCATATCAATAGTGAATGCGTTATAACTATTGTTGTGTAACGAAATACTATCCGCCGTAAAACCGGTATAAGCAGTTGGCTGAAATCTTCCATTTTCATCCAATCGATAAAAAGAATCGTAATCCACTTTTGACCAATAATGCCTCAGCCTGAAAGTCACACCCATTCTGTTGGTGAAAATGTAGGATGCTGAAATTGTATTCTCTGTTGTAAAGCGGTCACGAATGGCAAAAATTGGATCAACTCCATCAAAGGGCACATTGAAATTATTGTCAACAGCTGCACCTTCTTCATTTACATTATAGCCTAAATAATTTGTGAGTACCAAAAATATTTTGTCGCTCAAACGAATACGCGGACTCGTAGTCACATCTAGATTAAATCTCCCTGCATCATCAAATTTTATAAATCCCGCATTTAAATCCAGCGCAAAGGGGTTTCCATAATTGGTTGATATAAATCCACCAGCTCCAATAGTTTGAGGATATTCGTAAAATCGTCCCGGCACACGGGGTTCAAAAAAATCATACGTAATAACAGGCTCACTGAAAATCCACATACCTGCTGTCATAAAATTTTTGAATGTGCCACCTACCTCAGCAGTTAGATCAAAATTTGCAAAATCATCCGGTGAAATATTTCTGGTATAGGAAGTTGAAAAACTTGACCACATATTATACAATCTCCAGAACGGAGTAAAAATATTATATCCCAGTTGAAGATTCATTGTTCGCTGATTGGTCCAGAAAAAATATCCCAGATCATTCGGATCGTACGATTTACTTGTTTCAAAATAAGAAGTACCCCAGGTAAATTGTCCGGTAGCTTTTCCAAATCCAAAATTTATCAAATGACCTAAATCAACTGAATCCTCATGATACAATTGTGATAAAACAAATTGACCGACGGTTTGATACTTCTGTTCTTTAGTGTAAAGGTTAAACGCGGCAGATGAAACATTTGCATCATACGAATGACCTGATCGCATCACATTTGTATTTACCAAAGTAACGCTCGAATTATTTTTCAGATTCTGATCTACGACAAACACATTGTAATTGGTCATTGGATTGGTCAGAAATTCTCTTGACTCATTATTCTGACTATTTGTAATTGTCGCGTAGGTTGGCGCTGTGATAGCATTAAAAAATCCAATTCCGGTTCCTGAAGTTGTACGACCAGAAACTTTTGTAGCGTTGAGCAATCTCACTGATGAAGGATTGGATGAAACAAATTCAGTAGAATCAACATCGCTGTAGGCATCATAAAAATTCAACGGAGTTCCTCCAATTCTCCTCGAGTAAAATAAATCTCCTTTGTTAAACAACTCTGTTCCTTCAGTAAAAAATTGTCTGCGTTCATTGTATCTCACTTCAAATGGCGAAAGATTTAAAACCTGATTGTCAAATTGTACCTGACCAAAATCCGGAATCAATGTCATATCCAACGTGAAAGACTGATTGAGCCCATACTTCAAATCCATTCCTCCGTTTCCTGTGTAAGAAGTATTTCCAGTTGATCCGTCGTGTTCGATATAACCGGAAACGTAAGGCGAAAAACTTAATCTAACCGGTGCATCAATATCCTTTATTCCATGCAACTGACCTAACTGTGAAATCAGATTTATTCCCTTTGGATCATAATAATTCCAGAAAGAAACTTCTCTATTTCTTCTGATATTTCTTCCAAAATTCACTCCCCAGATCTGTTCACTTTCTTTGGGAAAACGCAACGCTGAAAATGGAATTTTAAGTTCTGCAATCCATTTGTCATCATGAACCGTAACAGCACTTTGCCAAACAGCATTCCAGGCATCATCAATGTCATCTACTTTTTGAAGCTGATCAACCTGAACTCCGGCACTCGTGACAATAAATCCAAAACCAATTGTACCGGCGTTGTATGAATCAAACACTACACCAAACCAATCTGCATTTCCAACATCATCACGTTGAGACAAGGTAAGCGTCATACTGTCTCGCGTATCATACATAATTGCACCAATGTAAATGGCGGAATTATCATAGCTGATTCTTACTTCTGTTTTTTGAGAAGAAGATGCACCAGCGACAGGTTCATTCTGAATAAAATCTGTGGCAATCTCTGAAAGGCTCCAGCAAGGCTCATCCAGAATTCCATCTACATTGATTTTATCCACTGTACGAAAAAGCTGAATTTTTTTTCTGTCTTCAGCAAATGAAAAACAGGAAATTAAAATAAATGATATGACAAGAAAAATCTTCACCTTCCAAAGGTCAGAAAATAAAATAAAAAACCTCCGGTATTATGTCCGGAGGTTAATTCTATTGATAAATATGATTTTTAAATCAATGACAAGAAATTCCTACAGTTCTCTTTTGAATGCGGAAATCCCTGTAATGTCCATTCCTGTGATCAATAAATGAATATCATGCGTACCTTCATAAGTAACAACTGATTCAAGATTTGCCATGTGACGCATTACTGAAAACTCATTGGTAATTCCCATGGCTCCTAAAATCTGTCTGGCTTCACGGGCAATACGTAATGCAATTTCAACATTGTTTCTTTTTGCCATAGAAATTTGAGCAGATGTTGCGCGCCCCTCATTTCTAAGCTGACCTAAACGCAACGTGAGCAGCTGAGCTTTGGTTATTTCTGTGATCATTTCAGCAAGTTTTTTCTGTGTCAATTGAAATGACGCAATAGGATGTCCAAACTGAATTCTTTCTTTTGAATAACGCAATGCCTGATCATAACAATCCATTGCTGCACCCAATGCTCCCCAGGCAATTCCAAATCGTGCTGAATCCAAACATCCAAGTGGAGCACCTAATCCAGATTTGTTAGGAAGAATATTTGCTTTTGGAACTTTTACATTATCAAAAAGTAATTCGCCTGTGATAGAAGCACGCAAAGAAAGTTTTCCATGCATTTCAGGAGCTGAAAATCCTTCCATTCCCTTTTCTACAATCAAACCATGAATTCTGCCTGACTCATCTTTTGCCCAAACTACTGCCACATCAGAAAGTGGTGCATTCGAAATCCACATTTTGGATCCGTTCAAAATGACATGATCACCGGCATCTTTGAAATTGGTCAACATACCACCGGGATTTGATCCATGATCTGGTTCTGTTAAACCAAAACATCCTAAAAATTCACCGGATGCCAGTTTGGGTAAATATTTTTTACGTTGTTCTTCATTTCCATATTTATAGATCGGATACATCACCAGAGATGATTGAACAGAAGATGTTGAACGCAGTCCAGAATCACAACGTTCTAATTCCTGCATTATCAATCCATACGCAATCTGATCTAAACCCGGGCCTCCATATTCAGTTGGAATATATGGTCCAAATGCTCCTATTTCACCCAAACCTTTTATCAGGTGTTTTGGAAAGTCAGCGCGCTCATAATAATCTTCAATAATAGGAGACACATTTTGTTTTACCCATGATCTTACAGAATCTCTGACCAGCTTATGTTCTTCAGTCAGTAAATCGTCCATGTTGTAATAATCAGGATGGGTATATAAATCAGTTGCCATAGTTCAAGTTAATTTGAGCGACAAATGTATGTAATTTAACAGGAACTTATTGTTGCCGTTATTATATTTGAAGCGTTATCATTGCTTGTACTTTATTTAATCTGAACAGATGGATTTTCTGGAATACCTGAATAGTACTGCTGAACTTGGAGATCCTGCCCTGGTCAATAATTCGTTTCACTGGAAATTCTGGATACTGATTAGTATAAACCTGATCACACTCGCTTATGTCAGAACCGCACAGCCGGGCTATTTATCAGTTCTTTTCAGAACAGGAATCTATAACCGTCAGATTTATCAAAATATTCAGGAAGACCTGAGATTAAGCAGCGCGGGATCTGTATTACTCACACTGGCTGCTTTTAATTGTGTCGCAATTATCATCAGTTCAATTGTCTATACTACTGAATCAGGAAATATATGGCTCCTTTTGGCAGCTTTTGCCATTGTGATACTTGGTAAATTCATTATTATCCGACTCCTGCGGTTTATTTTTGAGACGCGGGATGGTTTAAGTGAGCACTGGATGAATCATTTAATTTATTTTCAAATAGTTGCAGTTATCCTCACCCCTCTTCTTGCCCTGACGCATTTTATGGCTCAATCGGTTCAGGGAGAATTGTTTTATGGGTTTGCCCTTTTCTTCGGGTTGGCCATTTTAGTACGTGAAGCTCAAAGTGTTATAAGAGCATTACGGCAACGCGTGTCTGTCGTATATATAATTTTGTATCTTTGCGCCCTCGAATTAATACCGTTGATCGTCTTAATTCGTGTATTAGTCAGATAAAAAGAGGAATTAAACTAACTACGAGGGGTTCTATGAGCGTTAAGACTATATTGGTTTCTCAGCCAAAACCCGAGACTGAAAAATCACCCTATTTTGACCTTGCCGACAAGTATAAACTGAAAATCGATTTCAGACCATTTATTCAGGTTGAAGGCGTTAATGCCCGTGATTTCAGAGAACAAAAAGTTGACCTGACAAAACATACAGCAGTGATCTTTACCAGTAAAACAGGCATAGATCATTATTTCAGAATAGCTGAAGAAACAAGATATAAAGTTCCTGAAGCAATGAAATATTTTTGTCTTTCAGAAGCAATCGCATTCTATCTTCAGAAATACGTTGTTTACAGAAAACGTAAAATTTTCTACGGTAAATCAACCATTACTGAACTCGCTGAAATTCTTAAAAAACATAAAGGTGAAAACTTTCTTTTACCTTGTTCAGACATTTTAAAGAAAGACATTCCTGATACACTTAACGCGGCAAGCATACCTTTTACTAAGGTTATTTTGTACAGAACCGTTGCAGCTGATCTTTCTGATTTGTCTGACGTAAAATATGACATGCTCGTATTTTTCAGTCCGGCCGGAATTGAATCATTGTTCAAGAATTTTCCAAAATTCAAACAGAACAGTACCCGCATTGCCGCCTTTGGACCAACTACTGCAAATGCCGTTTTGAAACATAACCTCAGATTGGATTTGCACGCACCACAACCTGCCGCGCCAAGCATGACCATGGCCATTGAGCAGTTTATCAAATCAGCTGAAAAGGCAGATAAGAAAAAGTAGATTTTTATTTTTCAAAACGGGCGTACATCGACTCAATGTCGAATTGAGAATAACCGTACAAAGGTATTCCATGGTACATCAGTACCCCGCCTCTTTCAATTAATGCCGGTGTTTTAATACTGCTGAAATTACAATTTGTCAAAGTCATCCAGGATGTCGGATATTCTGGTTTTTTCTTGTACAGAGCCGCTCCGTTTTCACAATTTTTTGCTGTAATATTTTTTCCGTTCAGCACAGAACCATCTTTGGAAGCAACAGCGGTAAGTGCTCCGTCAATATCAATGTCACTTACTGTTAAAGTTGATTTTTCTCCGGATGAAATTCCTTTATCACCAGAATTGCGGATAACAATTCTACCTATCTCTGCCACCGATCCTGAAAAATCAATACAATCATTTCCGGTCCTTTCAAAGCGCGAATCAAAAATATTTCCTGTACAAAAATCGGCATCAAAAGCATCGCCATGCGTATCATGAATGAAGAGCTCAGCAATATCAAAATCACCTCTGAAAATATTCAGTGCGTCTTCGCAGGTATTGTTTGCAATTTCAACATGATTCAATTTTACCTTCCCTTCATAAATAGTAACGGCACCTGTAAGATTCCACCCTTCATGTGTGAGACATCCAAGATTGGTAAATTTCACATGAGTCATGATTGTTTCTGACGCGTTCAGAACAACAAATCCCTGTGAACTTGTATCTGATGAAGTAATAATTACAGGCTCAGTTTCACTTCCGTGGATATACGTGGAATTATTAGTAATAACCGCTGCTCTATTTACAAGATCAATATTCACTCCTGCTTCAATTTTTACAACATATTTTTGAGGTACTAATACAATTTCATTCAACGTATAATTTCCCTTTTTAATGATGAGCGTATCACCGGAAATTTTATAAAGAGGATTGTTGATTTTGAATTTTTTCTCCAGTTCAATTCTTGGATGCGTAGATTGCGGTTTTGGCCACGGAAATAATTTTTTGGAATGCACTACGCCAGGAATATTTGCCACCGTGAAATGAATTTTATTCGGTTTTTTACTCACATTAAATTCAGCATAATCAGCAGCTTTCAAAGCTTGATATGTTTCAAGCAGAATTGGCTTTTCAAGCATAAAAATAGTGTCTTCCCCTTTTTTTGTAGAGTAACCAATTACTGAAAGATCATTCAAATGAAAATTTTCAAGTTGCACTGTATAATTTACTGAGTCAATCATTTTCAGATAAGCATTCACCGAAATTTCTTTCTGGATAAAATTTGTTTCCAGTTTTTTAAATTCAGGTGTAATTAAAAGCGGGCCTGATTCAGATTGCTTATCGGATAAAAATTCATTCCACGCACTTTCCAGGGTATCACTCCAGGTTCGACCAAAACTGGAACGATCATAATAGAATTTTTTATTGAGGTGATAATTTGGAAACTCAAGCTGCATAATTTTTTCATTAATCACTATTTCATTTTCCAGAATACTGAAAACGCTGTCGAGATAATTTTCTGACAAAAAATAGTTGTAATAATGAGTATAGTATTTTTTAAATTCAGGATTGGCAAACAAATTATAATCCAGTGCTTTGTCGGTGTGCCCTGCTTCTATGGCAAACCTGAATTTACTGATTGCAAGCGGTTGATGAAACGGTTCAATAGCCGGAATCATATCAAAGCCAATTATCTCCAGTTTGGTAGTTATCGGATTATAATAAAACCGGCGGTTGTGCCATGCCAATGAATGATGAATGTTGCCTAAATCCATTAAGGCGTAATAACGCGCAGTTGACTTCAAATCAAAAATTTCTTCCGGATGTGGATATCCATTTTTAAAAAGTGTCAGGAGCGCTGTTGAATTATAAAACTGATCAGACAACGTTTTGGTTTTCTCTGTTCGCCCTTCTTTGAAACACGTAATCATGGATGACTCATAATAAGGATAACTTCCGCCAAGACTGTCCTTCATGCCTGAAGCAAGCAACGCCCAAAATCCTGTTTCATCCATTTTAATGATAGGTCCTTCTCGTCTTTTTCGGCTTTCCAGAAGCTGCTTGTCAAAATGTTCTTCTAACGCGTAAACACCCTGATTGATACCATTAATTTCAACAGGCAAAAATTCATAGGTAGTAGAAAGTAAACCTTCCATGTCACAGAGTTTATGCATGAACCACTCATGCATATAATTTCTAGTTTGAGGATGCTGAATTGAAAATGTGGTGAGGCCACGATAAGCAACATCTGTTTTGATTCGATACGATGTTTTTCCATTTTCAAGATGATCCGTCCAGTCTCCTTTTAATCTGATTTCAATGGGTATACTATCTCCTTTTTCAAGAATGAATCCATTGACATATTCTTTCAGATCATCACTGATAATATCTTGTTGTAACGCCTGTTTTTTATACCCGGATAAAATAGTCATCGCACTGTCCGGAATATATATTTTAAGTGTTTGGGCTTCTAAAGAATCATGAAAATCAGGACGCTGTTTATACCTCAGAATTTCAAAATTGTCAAAATAGTGCGTTTCAGAAGCAGCGAATAAGAACAGTTTGAGCGTGTCAGCTGGAGCTTCTATGCCGAATGAAAGATAAAGCTTACTCCAACCAGCCGAATCTTTTACCTGATGAATATCTCCCGAGTTCAATGTATAATTTGATTTTCCAGAAATACCTGCGATGATGGTTGACTTACCAATGGGTTGTTTTACCCAGACACTTGCTTCGAAAAATTCTCCTTCCTGAATTTGAGTGATGGTTAATGGCATTCCATATTGCTGAACAGAATCCAGCTTGCAAGCAAAATTTCCTTCAAAAACCGTATCGCTCGTTTGACTCTGACCTGAACCAAAAACACCAAATCCGTCATCAAAACCTGAAAACCATTCATCTGAAACTTGATTTTCAGCTCCGCAAAAATATCGCTCTGCACCGTTTAATGGCGCATTGGTAGTAGCATCGCATCCGGCAAGGATGAAGATCAAAACAATCAGAACAATATTTACAATTCCGAATAATAGACGCATAGGGCGCAAAATTAATGAAAGATTGATTAATAATAAGTTGTTGGTGATTTGCTGATTTTACTGGAAAAGGCGTTCATAATATTTTCCTAAATTTACCCCACCAAATCCGGAAATGAAAAAAGAAGACAAATCTAACACTGAATTAAGCGCCAGAACCCGCAAAATCATTCTGATTTCAACCTGGGCAATGGCATTTTTACCCTTGATTGTAATAATTGTTATGCTTCTGAAAGCAAACGGTCATGTACCTGATTCACAAGCATTGGCAAATCCCCCGGACAAACAGGCTTCTATTATTTATTCAGCAGATGGTGTTGAAATGGGGCGTTTTTGGAGTGTAAACCGCAAAAGCATTGATTATAATGAAATTTCACCGTATGTTATTTCTGCCCTGATTGCCACGGAAGATGAGAGGTTCTATGAACATGCCGGAGTAGACTTCTGGGGAATTGGCCGTGCTCTTTCAGGGGCAGTGACGGGTGCAGAAAGCGGTGGTGCAAGTACCATTTCCCAACAGCTTGCAAAACTACTCTATACCATGCAGGATACTGCAAGAGGTGGAATTGCTAAAGATAAATGGGAACGACTTGATCAAAAATTTGGTGAAAATATTCTGGCGGTACGACTGGAAGCACAATACACCAAAGAAGAAATAATCACCATGTACCTCAACAATTTTGACTTTTTGTACAATGCTGTTGGTATTTCATCTGCCGCTCAAGTATACTTTAATACAACACCAGATAGTTTGAAAATAGAAGAAGCAGCCATGCTCGTTGGGATGTGCAAAAATCCAGGAATGTACAATCCGCTTAAATTTCAGTTTAAGGTATATGAAGATTCTCCTGAAGGAAAAGAACAATATGAGCTGGATAGCACTCGCGCCTATAATAGAAGAAATACCGTATTGAATCAGTGGCTTAAAAACAGTGAAGGTGGTAATGAACATATTCCGGTAAAAATTACCCGCAGCCAATATGATTCTTTATGCAAACTTCCAATTGTAGTAGATTATCAGATAGTGGATCACAAAGAAGGTATTGCACCACACTTCAGGGAAGTACTGCGCGACGAACTTCAGAAAAAATTTGCCGAAAAAAATGAAGACGGAACGTATAAATATCACAAGTCTGACGGATCGCCCTATAACATTTATTTGGATGGTTTAAGAATCTACACCACCATTGATTCACGCATGCAGGAGTATGCTGAGTATGCTGTTCAGGAACACATGGAAACAACGTTGCAGGCAGAGTTTGATAAAAATAATGCGAAGTATAAAGAAAGAGCACCTTTCAGTAATTACGTCGGTTCAGAAAAAGTGACAGATGAACAAATTGATGCGATCATGAAAAAAGGAATGAAAAATTCTGATCGATACAAAGAAGCAAAAAAACAAGGCCTGTCTGATTCTGAAATTGAAAAGATCTTTAATACACCAGTGGCCATGCGTGTGTTTTCCTATCAGGGAGATTTGATACCATTATGTCACCGATGGATTCTATCCGGTATTACAAAGGTATTCTGCAAGCAGGGTTGATGTCCATGGATCCAAAAACGGGATTTGTAAAGGCGTGGGTCGGTGGTCCGGATTTTAATCATTTCTCTTACGATCACGTAAAACAGGCAAAACGACAAGTTGGATCAACCATTAAACCATTCGTTTATGCAGCTGCAATTTCATTGGGAGTTATTACACCATGTGAAGCATTTTCTGATATTGAATATTGTATTGATGTTCCCGTATCACCAACTAAAAATAAATCCTGGTGCCCGGCAACAGGAACAAAAAATTCCGGTCAATTAATTACAGCTGAATGTGGTTTGGCTGGTTCACTCAACAACATTACGGTTGCTGTTATGAAAAAAATGGGACCAACCGCAGGACCTGCAACTATGGCAAAAATTATGCGCAGTGTTGGTATTGAGATGCTGCCTGAAGAAATCGTCCCCGCCATGTGCCTGGGACCAATGGACAAATCACTTTATGAAATGGTTGGTGCACACAGTACCTGGGCTAATAAAGGTATTTACATCAAGCCAATTTATATCATGCGTGTTGAAGACCGCAATGGAAATGTGATCGTTGATCTTGAATATGATGTCAGAGAAGCAATGGATGAGAAGTTGGCCTACACCATGATAACCATGATGAAAAAAGTTGTGACCAGTGCGCATAACCCATACAATGGTCAGGGATATGGAACAAGTGGAAGTCTAAGAAGCAGCCAGCCCTGGGGCGGAATTACTGCACCTACAGCAGGTAAAACAGGAACCACCAACAGTGCAGCTGATGGTTGGTTTATTGGACTGACACCGGATCTTGTTACCGGAGTTTGGGTGGGTGCAGATGACAAACAAATTCACTTTACATCTTACCCTTGGGGACAAGGTGCACGAATGGCTTTACCTATTTATGGTTATTACATGCAAAAGGTGTATGGAGATAAATCACTGGAAATTTCCAAAGATGATTTTGAAGCACCTGCTCAATATGACAATTCCATTTTTAATTGTACCAAATCAGAAAATCAGGGTTCACCATTATAAAATCACACTATGAATAAAGTTGTAAAAAATGCTGAAGAAGCGTGTGTTGGAATCAAAGACAATATGACATTAATGTTGGGTGGTTTTGGATTGTGCGGTATTCCTGAAAACAGCATTGCGCAGCTGGTGAAAATGGGTGTTAAAAATCTGACTTGCATTTCAAACAATGCCGGGGTTGATGATTTTGGATTGGGACTGTTACTGCAGACAAAACAGATTAAAAAAATGATTTCTTCATACGTTGGAGAAAACGCTGAATTTGAAAGACAGATGCTAAGCGGTGAGTTGGAAGTTGATCTGATTCCTCAAGGTTCACTGGCTGAAAGATGCCGCGCCGGAGGAGCAGGCATTCCCGCATTTTACACCCCGGCGGGTTACGGAACAGAAATCGCAGAAGGAAAAGAAGTAAAAATATTCAATGGAAAACCACATATTCTTGAAATGGCATTGACGGCTGATTTTGCAATTGTCAAAGCCTGGAAAGGAGATACAGAAGGAAATTTAATTTTTAAATCAACCGCACGAAATTTCAATCCAATGATGGCCATGGCAGGTAAGATTACCATAGCAGAGGTTGAAGAATTGGTGCCGGCGGGAGAACTTGACCCAAACTTTATTCACACACCTGGAATTTTTGTTCAGCGCATTTTCAAGGGAGAAAAATTTGAAAAGCGCATTGAACAAAGAACAGTCAGAAAAAAAATATAGTTATGGCAAAAGGAAATATTGGACGTGCGCACGTACCAGCGCATATTTTTGAATCTATGCTGAGAAGCGCAATGAATGCTGAAGGTGATTTATCTGTGTGGAAAGATGAATTGCTGCACTGGGATTATTCGGCAACTCAGCTTGATCAATTTGAATCTGCGCTGAAAGAAGGAGGAAAACAAAAATCTTTCGCTGCACAATCCAAAGAAACAATTGAATTCATTGAATCAAAAATCAGAAACCGCAAAGATTAAAATATGGCACTTGATAAAGTTGGTATAGCAAAGCGTATTGCGCAAGAACTGAAAGACGGTTGGTATGTGAATCTTGGAATCGGAATTCCGACGCTTGTTGCAAATTATGTTCCTGAAGGCATTGCGGTTGAATTTCAATCTGAGAACGGAATTCTTGGAATGGGACCATTTCCATTTGAAGGAGAAGAAGATGCTGATCTGATTAATGCAGGAAAACAAACTGTCACGCTAAAAAAAGGCGCGGCCATTTTTGATTCGGCAACTTCTTTTGCAATGATTCGCGGGAAACACGTTCAACTCACTGTACTTGGTGCAATGGAAGTTGCTCAGAACGGTGATATTGCCAACTGGAAAATTCCCGGAAAAATGGTGAAAGGAATGGGGGGAGCTATGGATCTGGTTGCATCAGCAGAAAATATTATTGTAGCCATGATGCACACCAATACAAAAGGTGAATCCAAAATTCTTAAAAAGTGTACGTTGCCTTTGACAGGGGTAGCTTGTGTGACACGAGTAGTAACTGATCTTGCAGTATTGGAAATAAAAGACAATAAATTTCATCTCATTGAACGCGCTCCGGGTGTGACCGTGGATGAAATTAATAAAGCAACTGAAGGTGATCTGGTTGTACCGGATTTTGTTCCCGAAATGAAACTATAATTACTTTGTCCAAAAAAAAAATAGCCGTTATTGGAGCTGGTCCTGCAGGGATTACAGCCGCCTATCAGCTTGCCAAAGCCGGGTATGAAGTTCATGTTTATGAAGCTTCAGACCGTGTTGGCGGATTATCAAAAACGATCGATCTTTGGAATCAAAAAGTAGATTTAGGTCCGCACCGCTTTTTCAGCAACGACAGTAAAGTAAATAAAGTCTGGCTTGAAGTTGTCGGGAAAGATTATAAAATGGTAGATCGTCTGACACGTATTTACTACAAGAAAAAATTCTATTTCTATCCGCTCAAACCTTTTGACGCTCTTTTTAAATTAGGTGTTGGAACCGCTTTCTTGTGCGTGATGAGTTATTTTAAACAACGCATTGCACCGACAAAGCAAGACGGTTCATTTGAAACCTGGGTGATTGGAAGATTTGGTTTCAGACTCTACTCCATTTTCTTTAAAACATACAGTGAAAAGCTCTGGGGTATTTCATGCAAAGATCTCGATGAGGATTTTGCCGCGCAGCGCATTAAGAAATTATCCCTTTTTGAAGCAGTAAAAAATGCCCTGTTCAAAAGCAAAAAAAATAAACATAAAACACTGGTTGATCAGTTTGCATATCCGGCTGGCGGAACAGGAATGGTGTATGATCGTATGAAGGAATTCGTTGAAATGAACGGCGGAAAAGTTTTTCTGAATACACCTGTAGAAAAAGTTATTTCTGAAAACAACACAGCTCTTTCCATTCAAAAAAAATCCGGCGAAATTACTGAATACGACCACATGATTTCTTCCATGCCAATTACGCATCTGGTAAAAAATCTGGCAGGCGTACCATCTGAAGTAATTGAGGCAAATTCTAAACTGAAATTCAGAAATACTATTTTGGTTTATTTAAAACTGGAGGGGCAGCATATTTTTCCGGATAACTGGCTCTACGTGCATGCTTCAGATCTTGAAATGGGTCGTGTTACCAACTTCAGCAACTGGGTTCCTGAAATCAATAATCAGCAAAAATCAACTATAGTAGCGTTGGAATACTGGAGTTATGATGAAGATAAAATCTGGAATAGTTCAGATTCAGATTTGATAGAACTGGCGAAAAAAGAAATGCAAAAAACCGGTTTGGTTAATGGTATCGAAATCAGCGCAGGGCACGTTGTAAAAATTCCAAAATGTTATCCGGTTTATCAGCGCGGATATAAAGAACCGCTTCAAATAGTTGAAAAATATCTTTCCAGTGTCAGAAATTTATCCGTAATTGGCAGATACGGAGCGTTTAAATACAACAATCAGGATCACAGTATTCTGATGGGTGTAATGGCCGCTGAAAACATCGTTTCAGGTACCAACCATAATTTGTGGTCAATCAATACAGACTATGAAGAGTATCAGGAAAAATCAACGATCACCGCTTCCGGTTTAAGTGTTGATGAATGAATTTTTTAAAACAAAACAAATATCATCTGATTGGCATCTCTGCCGTCGTCATTTTGTTTTTCATTTCCGTTTCAGTTCGTCATGAAAATTTTTCTGTTCCGCTTTCAAGACATCATGAATGGATTACGGCACACACGTTAATCACCTGTGAAATCTGGGAAAAAAACGGCGGACCATCAGCATACCATTTCAGTCCGGTTTATACCTATCCCGGTGAAGGCAATATCAGACGAAAAATGCTGGGAGGCGTTGTAGATGATAAAGGTGAAGTGTATTATGTATCCTATCCTCCGTTTTCATTTTTGTTTGCCTACTACGCCACTCAAATTTTTGGCGGACCGGATACAGAGTCTATCCGAAATCTGAACTTAACCATTCATTTATTTTGTGCGATACTGCTCTATCTCATTGCAATCAGTCTGAAATCATCTGAACAAAAAAATGAAATTTCTATAGCCGGTTTGACGGCTTCATTTTTGTATTTGTTTGCTTGCGGAAATTTATGGATGCATGGTAATTTGTATTTTGCCGATATGCTTGTGCAGTTGTTTGTCATTGCTGCAGTGTACGTTGTCATTCGTTTTGTCAGAAAACAATATCAGCACGAATGGATTAACTTATCTCTGTTGTTTCTTCTTTTCTTTCTGGCAACGTATACAGAATGGCTGGGATTATTTTTTGCATTCTTTACAGGAATTTTCTTTTTCACGCTCTGGATCATTAAAAGAAACAAAATATTTCTAAAAGCATTTTTGCTTACCGCGCTTGCAGCTTCACTGGCTTTAATTACTACCATCACTCAATATTCATCCATTGCAGGCTGGGACAAACTGAAAGAAGTTTCCATGAATAAGTATGGTGAACGAAGTGGTCATCAGGCAGCTGAAGACACACCAAACCGTTTTTCAATTGACAATCATGAAGCGTTTGATTTTATGATTGGCCGTCTTGATAATTTCTACAAAATGCCAGAAAACTTTGTTGGAATTTTTGGGATTCTATTTATAGTCATTGTTCTCATTCCAAATGCCAGAAGACGGATTGAAAATGCCGGTACCGGGGCGTTAATTGTCTCACTGATTGCGCTTTCTGTTTTGCTCCACTATTACCTGTTCTTCAATTTTAATTCACTGCACGATTTCTCTTCCCTCAAAACAGGTTTCCTTTTAATTCTGATAACACTGGTATTTATTTCAATGATTGAATCGGCCCTCAGTATAAACTTAAGATTACTTGTTTTTGGTTTGGTGATTTATCTTTCAATTGACAAAGGAATAGAAAGTGTTGAAACATATAAAGAATCTTTTCCACTGTCAGAAGTTGACTGGAACCGCATTTCGACCGGTAAAGCTATGCGCGAACACGGTAGAAAAAATGCGGCAATCTTCATGAATATTTCATCAAATCCTGAATTGGTTCTTGAAGCCGGGCACAATGTATTTCCAATGAAAGACACCGCTGATATTCGAAAAACCATGGAATTTTTTGGAAATAGTGAGGCGCAATATTACCATCATCAGGGATCACAGCTGGAGTACATTCTGGAATATGAGCTTGTTGACAATCAATTCAGATTACTTGGCCGAACTGGTATCACGAATTCTGCAGGCACCACTGGCAGAGCCCATCAGAAATAATCAAATTGAACTTTCAGGTGTTTTGAATGTATTTAGTCCTGACAAAAGTCTTTTGTTCTCAAAGATTTAGGTACTATCTTTGTATATTGAAAACTGCTTGCTGAAAATTCCAATTATTATGCGTCTTTATTTTATCTTTTTTGTTTCAATTTTTTTGGGCTCTCAAACTTTTGCTCAGGAAATTGAAGTTATTACCCAGGAAAAAATTCAGGGTGTAATTACTCTTATTTCATACAGTCCTGACGGAACATTGATTGCATCCGGATCAGCGAAAGAAAATTCTGTTAAAATCTGGGATATAAATTCAGGTAAAATCATAGGTAAATTAGAAGGCCATGAAGCAGCCACAACTGCCATTGGATTTAACAAAGACGGAACATTGCTTTTCACTTCTGCCAAAGATGACATGGCAATGATTTGGGACATTGTAAACTGGAAACTGGTTGACTCGATCAATGTTGGCGAACCAGTTTCAGAGTTTGTGTGCTCGGTAAATGATCCTTCAGTGATTTATGCATCTACTACAGGAGGCAAAGTTTTGAAATGGAACCTGAATGACTTTCGGCATCCTGAGACATTGTTCAAAGATGAAATGCCGATCATGAAAATTGACGTTTCTGCAACGCACATCGTAGCAGGTACCAGCGGAGGAAAAGTAATTCTCTACTCGCTTGGTTCAGGTCAGATTGAGAAAGCAGAAAAAATACATCTTGCATCTATTAAAGGCTTAAAATTTTTTAACAATGGCCAGGGACTCATTTCAACAGGCGGTGGCGGATTAGTTCATTTGTGGAACATCAATGATTTATCAGAAAGTAAACACTTTACTGCTTCTGCTACACCAATTGTAGCGTTTGATGCGAATGTTTCCAAGAACAGATTTGTTACTGCTTCTCAAAATAAAGAAATGAAAGTGTGGGATTTTGAAGGAAATCTGATCTTTGAGTTTAAAGGCCGCACTGATGAAAATGAATCTTCTGAAGCAGTAAATGCTTTAACCATTTCACCTGATGGAAGTACCGTTGCCAGCACCGGATTCAGAAGAACGCAATCTCAGAAATCAAGAGAGAATGACAATGTAATTCGAGTTTGGGACTTGAATAGGGGCTCCCTCTTAAGAACGCTGGGCGGATCAGTGAATCCAATTCACACTTTTGATTTTCATCCGGTAAATAATGAAGTGGTGACCTTGGGTGATGACCGTATTTTAACTTTCTGGGATTTTAATTTAGCTGAACGTTATGGACAGTTTCAGCTTGTCGAACCAAAAAGAGAAATTCCGCCAAGAAGATTAAACTTTTCAAACGTTACCAAAGATCCAATTGGTAAAATCAAACGGATAAAAAGCGGGGCAATAATCGGCGACATCACAGGAGGAATAAAAAATACAGGGAAAGAAGTTGGGACAGCAGTGGTAAAACGAAGTTTTTCTGATCGGGAGATTATAAAATATTCTTCTAAAGGAACTTTTCTGATCACAAAATTGAATGGAGATGAGATCAGATTGTATGAATTTGAAAACAGAAAACCGGTTTATAAAAGAGCATTGTGGTCATACCAGATGAACATCAATCAAATGCTGACATCACCGGATGAAAAATATCTGGCTGTGCTAGGTTCAGGTGATACAGCTGTTTCGATTATAAGCTTAGAAACTTTTGAATTCATTGATAAATTGTCAACTCCCGGCCCTGATGCGACCCGATTGAAATATGTTTATGAGGCCAACTCATTAGCATTTTCACCGGATGGAAAATTTCTGGCCGTTTGTTTTAATACAAGTAAAACGTTTGTGTTTAATGTAGGAACCTGGACCCTTGCTTATGAAAATGTATTACCGGACAATTTAGGATATTCAAGAGGTGCTTTTGTGAATTTTTCTGCCGATGGAAAATACATGGTAGTAAATTCGATGTTAGGTGTGAAGAAATATAACACGGCAACTTTCAGTCCGCTCGAAGCCGAAAAACTTCAGATAAATGGTCATTCAGCTCCCATGGACAAACCGAGTGATTTTGCTATCACGATTTTTGACGATCACATTTATTATGAAAATCTTTTTACCAAATCAGTTGTAAAAGGAATTCATGTTTCGCCAAAACAAATCACACACATTTCCATGAGTCCTAAAGGAAAAGTGGGCATCACGTTCAAAAGCGGACAGTTCATGATAGTAGATCCGTCAAACGGTGTTGAAGATTTATTGATGGTGGCAGATGGTGAGAATTATATTATGAAAACGAATGAGAATTATTACAAAGTTTCTAAAGAAGGATATGATCTGGTAACATTCAGAATTGGAAACAGAGCCTATCCATTTGAACAATTCGACGCTGTTTTCAACCGGCCGGATCTGGTTCTGAAAAAAATGGAATGTACCGACACAGCATTGATGACTTTGTATGAGTTAGCCTATCAGAAACGGATTAAAAAATTAGGATTGCAGCCGAATACAAAAGTTTCTCTGACAGATATTCCGACAATCAAAATAACAAACACACTTTCCATTCCGGCGGTGACTGAAAAATCTTCAGTGTCTGCATCACTTGAAATGGCTGACAATAAAGGTCTGATAGCTTACAATGTTTATGTGAATAACGTTCCACTTTACGGTAAAAAAGGTAAAGTGATAGCCAATAAAACCACACTGAAAGCGACAGAAGAAATTTATCTGGCACACGGTTTAAATAAAATTCAAATCTCTTGCAGAAATTCAGCAGGATATGAGAGCCTCATGCAAACTATTTATGTTGAAAAAACAGGTGTACAACCAAAGAAAGATTTGTATGTAATTACAATTGGAACCTCAGAATATAAAGACAGCCGGTATAATCTCAACTATGCAGTGAAAGACGCGCAGGATCTTGTTACACTGATGTCAACAAATGCAAACGGAATTTACAATTCTGTCAAAACAAAATCACTGTTTAATCAGGATGTAACCTCAACCAATGTAGAAGCATTAAAAACATTTCTGTCAACATCAAAACCAGATGACGTAATTATGGTTTTTGTTGCAGGACATGGTGTTCTTGACAATAATTTCGATTACTATTTTGGTACCCATGATATGGATTTTTCAAATCCTTCAGGGAAAGGGCTGGCTTACGAAAAACTAGAAGGAATTTTAGATGGATTAAAGGCACTCAAAAAAATTCTGATCATGGATACCTGTCACAGTGGTGAAATAGATAAAGATGATGTGTTCTTTGTTGAGACAACTGAAGAACAGGAAAGCAATGAAGATATTTCTTTCCGCGCGGTAGGTGATGCCGTGGTACAAAAAGAAACAGGTGCAACACCAACACGTTTGGCTGGTGAATTGTTCAATGACCTTAGAAGAGGAACCGGATCAACGGTTATTTCAAGTGCCGGCGGAGCTGAGTTTGCCATGGAAAGTGATGAATGGAGAAACGGACTTTTTACCTATTGTCTTATCAACGGATTACAAAGTAAAACTGCCGATTTGAATGGTGATGGTTCAATCATGCTTCTTGAGTTGCAAGAATATGTAGTTTCCAAAGTAACTGCTCTTTCAAACGGCAAACAAATTCCTAATACACGTATTCAGAATCTGGAACTGGATTTTAGGTTTTGGTAAGAAACGAGTTGATGACAACGCTTCAAAGTGCCATTCGAAAACCCAGTTTAATTGCATGGTTGTTGTGCGCAATTTTGGCGTGTGTAATCAGACTTCAATATCATAAAAACAATTCGATTAACGGATACAATGCCACGACCTGGGACGCGTTAGGTTATTATATGTACCTGCCTGGAGCGCTCATTTATCATGATGTAACAGAGCTTCAGTGGATGAATGAGATTGAAAAAAAGTATCACGTGACAGGAGGATATTTTTATCAGGCAATACGACTGCAGCAACCTGGCCAATTCAACGAAATTCATGGTGCATTGCCCCAACCTGGAGAAAAGTACGTTTTCAAATATTTGGGTGGAGTAGCCTTGATGCAAACGCCCTTTTTTCTAATCGGACATTTCATTGCAAATGCCACTGATGCCCCGTCAGACGGTTTCTCTTGGCCTTATCAATACAGTTTAATCTGGGGAGCCATTCTTTGGTTGTGCTTGGGTCTTTACATTCTTCGTAAAGTTCTGCTTTTTTATTTTTCAGAGTGGACAGCATCAATCACGCTGTTGCTTTTATTTCTTGGAACAAATCTTGTGCAGTACTCAGCCGTGGAAGGCTCTATGAGTCATGTCTATATCTTTCCACTGTATGCGGCTTTGCTTTGGTACACCATTCAATGGCATGAGAATCCAAAAGCCAAACATGCTTTCTGGATTGGATTATTAATTGGCTTAAGCATGATCACACGTCCAACGGAATTGGTGATGATTTTTATTCCCATTCTCTGGAAAGCAAAATCGCATGCTGCTTTTCGTGACAAATGGAAGCAGGTTTGGATGTATAAAAATCACCTGTTTTGGATTCTGGCAGGTGGTCTATTAGGAGTGTTTCCACAATTAGTTTATTGGAAATACGCAACCGGTTCTTGGATTTTTGATGTAGGAAGTAAGTGGGTTTTTTTGAATCCATGGTGGCGTGTATTGATTGGCTTCGAAAAAGGATGGTTTATCTATACGCCAATAACAATCCTGATGGTGATTGGATTTTTCTTTCTCAAAAATCGTCCTTTTAAAACTGCTGTCATCACTTTTTGTTTGCTAAATATTTGGATCATTATTTCATGGCATGAATGGGGATATGGAGCCAGTTATTCCTGCAGGGCTTTGGTGCAGTCTTATCCAGTTTTTGCTCTGGCACTGGCAGCACTGATTGAAGTCTGGATAAAAACAAGAACCAAATGGATTTTTGGATTTCTTGCTGCTTATCTGATGAGTGTGAACCTTTTTCAAGTTTGGCAATATAATGCAGGAATAATTCATTATAGTCAAATGAACGGAGCTTATTACAGAGCTGTCTATTTAGACGCAAATCCTACACCGCTGGATTATAGTTTACTTGACACGGATGAATTATTTGACAACAACCAATCAGGACAAAAAAATATTGAAAAGATTTCAAAACAAAATCTGCAATTAAATAACGAACGATTGATGCTGAAAACAATTTATCCTCAAGGTTTTTCAGGAATTGAATCTACATTGCATCTGACAACCACCCGGGGAATTTTAACCGGATATCTTAATCTGGATGCGTATCAGAACGGGGAAGTGATCAAATTAAAATCATTCCGTTTTGGCTTGCCATTTATTCATGACAAGGAGCCAGAGGTTTTTCAAAATCATTTTTTTACTCCACCAAATTCAGATTCTATCGAGATATACATTTACACATTTGATACATTAGGAATTGATGAACTCAGTTTAGAAACTACTTTGATTAAAACCAAGGTTTAATGTTTTAACTCTGCAACTCTCCAAGGAATTTCCATGTGACAGAGTGATTCGCCATTAATAAAACAAATCTGAGATTTCCGTCTAAAAATAAATCCGATACTGAGCTATTGGTAAAAACCCGGTTTGATACGTAGTTTCAATTTGCCCTGAATAAACGTTGTATTGTGTCCAGAAAATATTTTTGTAATTGGTGATATTCTGAATATCCGCAGCCCATTCCTGTGTGACTTTTTTTCCAACCATTTTGAATGCGATACGAATATCACCGCGCTGATAATTGGGATATCTCATTGCGTTGGTATTTTGCCAGTCCCGGATCTCTGTATTGAAAAATTGACTTTCAGTCAGTAATATTTCCGTGTATCTTTTTCCGCCGTTTAGCGTGTATTTCACATCAAACGTCATTGAGCATTGTTTTCTTTTTCCAGGTCTGAATTTGAGTTCGTATCCAATTAACGTGTTGTAAGTGAAGTTTCCATTGAATGAAGTGTTATATTCTACTCCATCACTTGGGGTATATTTAGATTGGTAAAGAGAAGTTGTGATCAGAAAATAAAACCCTTTGTCCAGATATTTTTCCAATGTCAGTTCGGCACCATAATTTCTTCCCGTACCTTCATTGACCATGTTGATAGGCAATGCGGTATTAAAATCTCCTCCAAAATTAGCCATTGAAAATTGAGACGAATCATCATCAATTGGAATATCAAATAAATATTGATAATACGCTTCCAGTTTTGCACTGATACCAAATCTGAATGACCGCTGATAACCAATAACTGCGTGATGACTTTTACTGAATTTTACATCTTGATTTGGTTTAATCATTTCGCCATTTATTTCTTCTTGTCTGAAATACATTTCCATTGGCTGCATCTGACTGTGCAATCCATATCCAAAACTGATGCGGTCATTTTCTGAAATATTCCATGAAATTCCCCCACGTGGTTCAATAAATGCTTCTTTGTTTAAGGTTAAAATTTGTCCATGCACACCTAAATTAATGGTGATCCGTTGAGTTGGTCTAAGTTGATACTGTGCGTATGGTTGAACAAGAAAAGTGTTTCCTTTGAAAGATCTCAAAACATCATAGGCGCTGTCATCATTTCTATAGATGGAATCATTCAGGTTAAGAAAATAGATATCATTGTGCAAACCAATTTTGAATGATTGTTTGGCTGAAATTTTTTTGTTGTAATAAAAATCAGACGTTTGTTTTGAAATAGTTGAATTACTCATAAACGTGAGAAATGGATTTTGATAATTCAGATCCACAGTATCGTTGATAATAAAATTCAAACTGGTTTGCATACCAGCAGAAAAATTCAAAAAAGAAGTTTTTCCTATCCGTTGTTTGTGCGTAATACCAAAGGCACCCACATTAGATTTATAATAGGTGTTGCTGTTATCCAATGTAAATAAATCCGTGCTGTCTTTTGCGTCTTCAGCCTTTAATTGCACTACACTTAATCCACCAATTCCAAAAATACTGGTGGTACCATTTTTATGTGGAAAATTCAGTTTAAAACTCAAATCCTGATAATCCGGTGAAGCACTGGTTCCAATATTAATACCCAAATACTGAAATATAAAAAGTGTTGAGTATCGATAACTCAAAAGAAAAGAAGCCTGACTGCTATCTGAGAACGGACCTTCAGCCATTAGTTCAGCTCCGTTAAAACCAAATTGAAACATGTACTCATGCTGTTCATTATTTCCTGTTCTCATTTTCAAATCAAAAACTCCGGCGGTTGCATTTCCATACTCTGATGGAAAAGCGCCGGTAAGAAAATCTGAATTAGAGAGTACGTTATTATTTAACATACTGATTGGGCCGCCGGTAGTTCCAAAACGGGCAAAGTGATTTGGGTTCGGAATATCAATTCCTTCCATTCTGAACAATACGCCGGCAGGTGAGTTTCCACGAATCACAATATCATTTCGCGAATCATCTGTTCCCTGCACACCGGCAAAATTTTGTGCCATTCTTGCAACATCATTGTGTGCACCTGCAAATCGGTTAGACTGTTCCACACTGAAAGATCGAATACTCACGTTTGCCATTTTATTAATGGTTTCTCCTTTTTTTTCTGCAGTCACTTCAACTTCAGAAAGCGCATTTACTGCTTCAGTCATTTCAATATTCAAAACCATTTCTTTGGATGAAACTGCCAGGTTTTGAATTGTCACTTGTTCATACCCTAAATAAGTAACTGAAATAGATTGTCTTCCAACCGGAACATTTTCCAACCTGAACTGACCCTCAATGTTTGTGACGGCGCCAATCACCGGATTTGATTCCAGCAGAACAACCCGTGCACCAATAATCGGCTGTAGGGTTTGTTTGTCAATAACAGTACCGCGTATGGTTTGTGTCAGATTCTGAGAGAATAAACTGAAAGATGTAACTGCAAAAAGTGTGAGTAAAAGTTTCATGCCGCGATTTAATTTGCGCGACAAAAGTAGAGGTTAAATGCTAATTCTGAAAGCGTTGTAAAATATCCTGTCTCATTTCAGCAAATAATTTGTTCTTAAACGATGTATCTGTGCTTTACACAAGATAAAATCTACCGGATTCATGGATTTTTCTAAATTTGTTTTTCTTACATGTCTGTATTAGATAAGAAAATAGCGGTTATTGGTGGCGGAAGCTGGGCTACGGCTATCGTGAAGATGCTTACCAATCAGCACCAGGTGGTGAACTGGTGGATGCACAATGAATCTTCGGCTACACACATTTTAAAATACCGGCACAATCCAAAATACTTGCAGTCAGTCGAATTTGATCTGGAAAGAATCAATATCAGCACCGACGTGAAGGAAATGATTGCCCCGGCAGATTACGTGATCATTGCAACACCATCTGCATTTTTGTATGATACCCTGAAGGATTTGCCTAAAGAGCTTTTTAAGGACAAAATAGTTTTTTCAGCGGTAAAAGGTATTATTCCTGAAGTAAATGAAATTCCCGGTCAGTTCTATCACACACATTTAGGTGTTCCGTATGAAAAAATTGGAATCATCTGCGGACCTTGTCACGCCGAAGAAGTAGCATTGGAAAGACTTTCGTATCTCACCATTGCCTGTCAGGATGAACGTCACGCAAAATACATGGCATCCCGTCTTGAAACCCGATTTATAAAAACGACTTTATCGGATGATATTTTTGGTACTGAATTTTCAGCAGTACTTAAAAATGTTTACGCCATTGCCGCCGGAATTTGTTCAGGTTTAGGTTATGGAGATAATTTTATTTCTGTTCTCATTGCTAATGCCATTCAGGAAATTGAAAATTTCATTGATGAAGTAAGTCCGATTCACCGCGACGTCAAATCATCCGCTTATTTAGGCGACTTACTGGTAACTGCCTATTCAAAATTTTCACGCAACCGTACATTTGGAATGATGGTAGGAAAAGGCTATTCAGTAAAAATTGCCCAAATGGAAATGGACATGATTGCTGAGGGTTATTATGCCACAAAATGTGTGGTAGAAATTAACAAGGAGTTTGGTGTTGAAATGCCCATTCTGGAAGCTGTCAATAATATCATTTACGAACGTATTTCTCCCGTGATCGAGATCAGATTGCTGAGTGAGAAACTTTCATAATCCCAAATCAACTCAGAAACAAGAACATTGTGAACGCTGTTCTTCTTGTTAAAGGATTCTAAAATATCTCTAAATCCTTGTTTTTAAAGGGGTCATACCCCAAAAATATTCCCTAAATTCGCCGCATAATGAATTTGTTTGATCACATAGGAAGATTTATCATCATGCTTCGGTCAGTATTTACCAAACCGGAGAAGTGGAAAGTATTCCGCAAAAGATTCTTTAATGAAGTGGATTATATTGTGATCAACTCCATTCCGCTGGTGGCGTTTTTGTCAGTGTTCATGGGTGCCGTAATCAGTCTTCAAACTGCATCAAACATGAGTTCACCATTGTTGCCTGAATATACCATTGGATATATCACACGTCAGTCCACCATTCTTGAATTTTCTCCAACCATTATTTCACTTATCATTGCCGGAAAAGTAGGTTCAAACATTGCATCTGAAATTGGAACCATGCGTGTAACTGAGCAGATAGACGCGCTTGAAATTATGGGAGTGAATTCGATCGGTTATCTGATGCTTCCAAAAATCCTTGCCACCATGATCTTTTTCCCGTTTGTGGTCGTTGTATCCATGACGTTGAGTTTAATTGGTGGATGGATTGCCGGAGTGCAAAGCGGACTCTATACAACAGAAACATATGTATTAGGAATTCAGGCTTTCTGGTATGAAGATGCAGACGGCTTGTATTATGCACTGACAAAAACAGTTGTATTTGCATTTTTATTAACCGCAATTCCAAGTTATTACGGATACTATACCAGAGGTGGTGCCCTTGAAGTTGGCCGCTCGAGTACAAAAGCCGTTGTTGCATCATCAGTTGCAATTCTGCTTGCAAATTACGTATTGACGCAACTCATACTTATCTGATAAAATGGTTGAGATAATAAATATCAATAAGTCATTTTCAGGTACACAAGTACTTTATGATGTTTCCGCAAAGTTTGAACCGGGTAAAATGAATCTCATCATTGGTGCTTCCGGTCAGGGAAAATCAGTTACAGCAAAATGTATTGTTGGTTTACATGAAGTAGACAGCGGACAAGTATTATATGACGGTCGTGACTTTTCTGCCATGAACAGAAAACAGCGCACAGAAATCCGCAAAGAAATTGGAATGCTTTTTCAGGGAAGTGCTTTGTTTGATTCCTTGACGGTCATAGAAAATGTCATGTTTCCGCTGCGCATGTTCACCAATAAAACGGAAGAAGAAATGCGTGAACGTGCGGCATTTTGTCTGAACCGCGTAAACATAATTGGTAAAGACAATTTACTGCCGGCCGAATGCAGTGGTGGAATGCAAAAGAGAATTGGCATTGCTCGAGCAATTGCCATGAATCCGAAATACCTTTTTTGTGACGAACCAAATTCAGGACTCGATCCTAAAACATCGATCGTTATTGATAACCTCATACGCGAATTAACGTATGAATATAAGATGACAACCATCGTGATTACGCATGATATGAACTCTGTAATGGAGGTTGGAGATCACATTATTTTCATCAATCAGGGAAGAAAAGCATGGGAAGGAAGTAACAAAGAAATCATACGAACAGAAAATGAAGAAGTAATCAGTTTTGTTTATGCTTCAAGTTTCATGAAAAATCTGAGAGAAAAATTAATAAACAGCTAAAACAAATAACCATGAGTGAAGAAGAGAAAAAAACGTTCATTGATCCCTCTGCATTAAAAGGTAATGTGCCTTCTAATTCAGGCGGAAATGAAGGAAGCGGAAAGAAAAGAGACGGGTTGTACATCATTATTATCCTGCTGCTTTTACTGGCAGGTGGATACATGGGGTATCTCATCTCTGAAAAAAATAAATCACTGAATGAGTGTACCGTTGAAAATACGGCACTTGTTACTGAGATGGAAGAGTTGAATATGATGATGCATGATGAAGGACTTGCACTTGGCGAAAGCCTGCGTGAAAATCTTCAAAACATGATTTCACAATATGATGATCTGGAAATTCAGAATCAATCCATGGCTGACAGTATTCAGGCGCAAAAAGATAAAATTGCTACCTTGATTCAGGAACTGGATGACGCAAAAGGTGACAAAAAACACTACATGAGTAAAGTGTATATGTTACAGAAAGAAACAGAAACTTTGCGTTCGATTATGAAAGATTACATCCGCACAATCGATTCATTGAATCAGGTAAATCAAGGGCTGGTTGTTGATCTGGATCAGACAAAACAAAATCTCAGCAATGTTACATCTGAACGTGATGATTACAAAACACAATCTGAAAATCTGACTGAAAAAGTGAACAAAGGTTCTAAACTATCAGCGTTTTCATTTTTAACAGAAGGTATCAAAGAAAAGGGATCTGGATCATATAAAGAAACGGACCGCGCTGAAAGCTGTACACACATCCGTTCATGCTTTACTGTGGGTGAAAACACCATCGCAACACCGGGAGACAAAACACTTTATATGCGTGTGGTTACTCCTGGCGGTTCAGTTCTATACACCAGCAATAACAACACATTCAAAGCTGGTGATCAGTCCCTGCTTTATTCAGATAAAAAATCAATTAATTACCAGAATCAGCAAATTGATGTATGTATTTTCCACCGTTTGAGCGGAACAATCGAAAAAGGAAATTACGTGTGCCAAATTTATTGCGAAGGTGTAATTATTGGGTCAGATACTTTTGTACTCAAATAATGAAATTGCTTTTTCTATTTGTAACAGCCATCATTTCAGTAAACGGAATCTCTCAGGGGGATTCCGTTTATTATTATGAAACAGAAAAATTCTGGGAAGATCAAAATCTTCATTATACAAACAAAGAAACTTCACCGCTGAATAAAAAAGCACGCAAACAATTTACCGGTCACCTTCGTTATGAATTCAATCCTTCTTACGTGATTACGGCAGGATTTCAGCGCATTGAAAACGGTGACACCGTTGTAATGAAAACCTCAGCGGATACTGAAAAATCGTATATCAAATATGCTCAGCTTCATTTCAATCTCGGACGAAGTCATTGTCATCTTTACGTTTACCAAAGTCTCACGATGAGAGAAATTGAAGAGTACAAAAACTACCTTTTTATTCCTTTCAAAGATCTGACAAGTGGAAATGAAACGTACGGAGGCGGCAGGTATATTGATATCATGATACCGGAAGGCAATCAGGTGGTTATCAATTTTAATCTTGCTTACAACCCTTATTGCGCATACACTGACGGATATTTCTGCCCAATACCTCCTGCAGAAAATACATTAAACGTTGAAGTGAAAGCGGGTGCAAAAACACCGGTAATCCACGAATAAAAAATCAGGCTCTCTCCAGGGTAAATGAAAATGTAGAACCTACATTTTCTGTACTTCGCACTTTGATGGTTTCACCATGTGCTTCAATGATGTGCTTCACAATTGCCAATCCTAGTCCGGAACCGCCCGCATTTCTTGCACGGCTCTTATCAACGCGGTAAAAACGCTCAAACAAGCGGGGTAAATGTCTCTCTTCAATTCCCAAACCATTATCCGCCACTTCTACAAGAATTTTTCCTTTTTTTCCATCTGATTTATCCAAATCCAGTTCATGAAAACGCACCGTAGTAGTTCCATTTTCTGATCCATAAGAAATGGAGTTGTTAATGAGATTGACAAGGACCTGATGAATTTTTCCTTCATCAGCGTTCACATATATCGGGTCATAATTTTTATTGAAGCCGAATTTGATTTTCTTGTCAGAACCCTTTTGTTCAAGTTCTTTAAAAGTAGACTTTGCCAAAGCTACAATATCAAACTTTTTTCGTTTAAGCGTATGCCGGTCAAATTCATATTTGCTGATTTCATCCAGATCTTCCAGCAAATTTGAAATACGTTCAACGCCATGAAGAGCGCGCTCAAGAAAATCCCTGTTCACTGACTCATCTTCCAATCCTCCCTCCAGTAACGTGAGCACATAACCCTGAATACTGAAAACCGGCGTTTTTAATTCATGTGCCAGATTTCCGAGAAATTCTTTTCTGAACGCAGCCTGCTCCTCCAATTCTTTAATCTGTGAAGCCTGTTTGGTTGCCCAGTCAACGGTATCATCGGTGATCTTTTTAAGAACGTCTTCCGTAATTTTAAACTGGCGGGGATTGTCATCCGTAATTTTTTTATTGGAGATGATTCTGTAAATCACTTTTATTTTTTTGTTGATGAATCGCTCGACAATGATCCAGAAAACGCCAAAAGAAATTCCGGCTGTGATTAGCGGAACAAGTAAAAAAGTGGTGTAACCAAATTCAACTGTACTAAACGATTGAACAAGAATCAATGCCAGAAAAACCAATAAGCCAAGGAGTAAACTCCCTACGCCGATCATGTTTATTGGTTTAGATAAATTCATTGCAGCGAATCAGATTTCCATTTTACAGTACTGACCATTCTTTCCATGTCAACCAATATATAATCCAATGCAGGTCGTATACTGTCATAATTAGGTTTGACGTTAAAGTGCAAAGCACCGCGCATAAAATGATTAACACTGTCAGTAATATAAAATTGAAATGGGGATGCCGCGTCACCTTTTATGCTGTAACGAATGCCAAAGGTTTTGTTTTCAACATTCAAAATCTGTTCTTCTTCTATCGCATCCGCAAACTGACTATGTTCATAAACAAATTGTCTTGAACGCTCCAGTAGCTCATTCAAATTAGTATCAACAGGAATGTAGGTAAGATTTAATGTGGCATTAAAACGTTCCATGAAAATATCTTTTTTATTGCACATACTGTCTTTATCGATTATTGAAAAATAATCCGGCATTTCAAAACTGTACGGACAATCAGTAGTGTAAACTGAATATGTTCTTTCAGGAAATTCTACCCTTAAATAACCCATTGGTTTTGGATAATAATCCTCTGATGATGATGCCCCGCAGGCGACAGCAGTAAGAACAATCAGAATAAAATAATATCTACTCATTTTCTGTTTTATTTTCAAGACGCGTTAGTTTTACACGCTTCACTTTCCGGTTATCAGCAGATTCTACTGTGAAAATATAATTGCTGAAATTCAGTGTTTCGTCTTTCTTTAAAATGCGTCCTGCCTGTTCGGTTACAAAACCACCAATGCTATCGGCCTCAGCCTTTACCTCTTCAAATTCTCTTCCGTCGATATCCATTACCTTGTAAACATCCACCAGCAACGTTTTTCCTTCAAACACAAAGTTATTGTCATCGAGCCGCGAGTAGGTTAAATCTTCATCATCAAATTCATCTGAAATATCACCTACAATTTCTTCAAGCACATCTTCAAGCGTAACAATACCCGATGTTCCGCCATACTCATCTACCACTACTGCCATGTGAACCTTTCTTTCCTGGAAGCTTTTCAGTAAATCATCAATTTTTTTATTCTCCGGAACAAAATAAGGCTCACGGAGTAAATTCTGCCATTTAAAATTTTCAGATTCATTGATGTAGGGAAGTAAATCTTTCACAAACAATATTCCCTCCACCTTATCAAAATTTTCTTTGTAAACCGGAATTCGCGAAAATCCGCAATTAATAATGAGCTGATACAATTCAGAAAAGGGCAAGGTAATTTCAGCCGTTGAAACTTCGAGACGCGATTTCATAATTTGTTTCACATCTTTTTTCCCAAAACGAACAATTCCATGCAGAATTTTTTGATCCTGTGTGTCATTTTCTTCTTCGATTGTCAGTTCCAGTGCATGCGAAAGTTCTGTAGAAGAAACATCAACCTGTTTTGATTTGAACAAATTATTGATGACCGAGGTGCCTTTAACAAGCCCTTGAATAAGCCAGCTGAAAGGAGGTGTTTTACTGAAATAATAAATGGGTGTGGCCATAAAAAGCAAAACCGTTTTGCCGTGACGGGTAGCATAATATTTTGGTGTTACTTCACCAACCAATAAAATGACAAACGTGATAACAATAACGTCAATTATAAATTTGAATAGTGGTTCGGTGGTGTCAGCCGGAAGCAGAATTGCCGATAAATAGGCTCCCACAATAACAATAGATACATTGAAAAAATTATTCGCAATCAGAATAGTGGCAAGCAGATCTTTTGGTTTACTCAAAAGTGACAGTGCATGTTGAGATGATTTTGAATTAATTTTTTCTACTTCCTGCAGTTCAGCCGGGCTCAGCGAAAAAAAAGAAACTTCTGACGCAGACGCCATGGCAGACCCGCAAAGCAGTAATACCAGCACAACGCAAGAAACGACAAAAGGAGTTAAAGAAACACTCCAGTCAATATTCAATAAGATAAAATGGGTGGGTAATTCCAAAACAAAATTTTTAGTTCAACATCAAAAAGGTAACGCATCAGTTGGGTCATCCTTAATATCCATTGGCGGTAAATCCTTGTTTTCGATTGTAGGCGGATAAACTTTGTGAGATTCACCGGTATTTTCATTTTTTGAAAGCATCACTATCTGATCAGCAACAATTTCGGTTGCGTATTTCATTTGCTGGTTTTCATCCTGCCAGGAGCGCGTTTTAAGTTTACCTTCAATATAAACTTTCATTCCTTTTTTAAGATAGCTTTCAGCAATCTTGGCAAGTCCGCGCCAAAGAACAACATTATGCCAGTCAGTAATTTCTCTTTTTTCGCCGCTATTTTTATCTGTAAAGGTTTCAGAAGTTGCCAGCGGAAATTTTGCAACAGATACTCCGTTTTCCAGATAACGCACTTCCGGATCTTTACCCAGATTGCCAACCAGAATTACTTTATTTACACTTCCCGCCATAATTTTTACCTACTCACAAATATACTATTTATGCAAACTGCAGTGTTTACTTTCCAGATATCTTATTAACAGACGGGGCATAGGATATTGATCTAAATCCTTTATGTATACAGCTGTTTCGCCTTTTTGAAGAACAATTTTTTTAACAGTAATATACCAGAAAACAGCTTCAATTTTCTGATGAGATAGGATGTGCTTGAGATCCAATTCCCGTTTCACTGAGCGTGGATTTAGCTTTTGAATCTGCTTTTCAATTTGATTTTCACGCTCATCAGTTTCTATTAATCTGAAATCATACAAACCAATCCAGATATCTTTTTCACTTCGCTTTTTAAGCACAACTTTTTTACCATCGGTTAATACGAGATAATGGAAATTTCTTTTTCTTACTTTGGTTTTACCTGCTTTTACAGGATAGTTCAAAAAACTTTTGTCAGCGTAAGAAAGACAAAGATGGTGCAGCGGGCAATTTTCACAATCAGGTTTTGAAGGTGTGCAAACCAGCGATCCAATTTCCATGAGCGACTGATTATGACTTCCAGGATTTTTTGGATCCACCAGTTCATCCGCCAATAATTGAAATTCCTTCTTTCCGGCGGAAGAATCAATTGGTGTATCAATTTTAAATACTCTGCTCAAAACCCGATACACATTCCCATCAACGACCGCATGTGGCAGATCAAAAGCAATAGACGCAACAGCTGCTGCGGTATATTCACCTACTCCTTTCAGCGCAATAATGTCAGCGTATGACGAAGGAAATTTGCCTTTGTGTTTTTGCACAACAGTTTTTGCCGCGGCATGAAGATTTCTTGCGCGGCTGTAGTAGCCAAGCCCCTGCCAGAGATTTAAAACCTGATCTTCTGATGCATTTGCGAGATCTTCAATACGCGGAAATTTCTCTGTAAACCTAAAGTAGTAAGGCATTCCCTGCTCTACCCTGGTTTGCTGCAATATCACTTCAGACAGCCAAATGTGATAAGGGTTTTTGGTTGACCTCCAGGGAAGTTCGCGCTGGTTTAGTCTATACCATTTTTGTATTGATGTCGTAAAATCCACTCTTTATATAAAAAATGCCAAGTTCTGTCTAAATTCTTTTAATACTTCAATGAATATCAGTTATTTTTGCGCTCAAATTAAACCGAATAAATCACCAAGTTATGACAAAAGCAGATATTGTAACCGAAATCGCAGATCAGACAGGCATTGAAAAAGTAGCAGTACAGGCAACTGTAGAGGCATTCATGAATTCTGTAAAAAATTCACTTATTAAAGGTGATAACGTGTATCTGAGAGGTTTTGGTTCTTTTATTATTAAAGAAAGAGCAGAAAAAACAGGCAGAAACATCTCTAAAAATGAGTCTATCATCATCCCTGCTCACAACATTCCTGCTTTCAAACCAGCTAAAACATTTGTTGAAGAAGTGAAAGACCACGTGGTGGTGAAATAATTTTGTTGCAAAACAAATTACTTTTTTTATCTTTGACCTCCGATTTTAAAGGAGTATGTGATTAAACTTCCTGCAAAACAGGAAGTTTTTTATATAATATTAACTGATTTACTAATAATTAAAAACACTAGCTATGCCAAGCGGAAAAAAGAGAAAAAGACATAAAATGGCAACTCACAAGAGAAAAAAGAGACTAAGAAAAAACAGACACAAAAAGAAAAAATAGTTGCTGAAAAGCAATTGATTTAATCTATGTCTGTTGTCCCCGAAAAGGACAAATCATTAATTGTCAAAACTTAGTGGCTATTGCTGCTAAGTTTTCTTAGTTTATCTTAAAATCTATTCTTGTGAATTTCGAACTCGTTGTTAATTCAAAACCGGGTGGAATTTGGATAGCTCTTTTGCGTGAAGGAAAGTTGATTGAACTGCACGAAGAGAAAGGAAATACAGATTTTACCGTCGGTGATATTTATCTGGGAAAAGTACGTAAGGTAGTTCCCAATCTAAATGCAGCTTTCGTAAATGTAGGTTACGAGAAGGATGCATTCTTACATTACCTCGATCTTGGACCGCAATTTAAATCGCTGGATAAATTTACCCAGGACACACTGCGTGAAAAACAAAACGTGTCCGATTTACTTTACTTCAAACCTGAACAGGATATTCAGAAAGAAGGAAAAATTACGGATGTCCTTAGTTCTTCCCGTGAAATTCTGGTACAGGTTGCCAAAGAACCAATTTCTGCCAAGGGGCCTCGTCTGAGTTCAGAAGTAACCCTTGCCGGAAGATATATCGTACTGGTTCCGTTTTCGAATAAAATTTCTGTTTCTCAGAAAATTCGTGAAAGCGCTGAAAGAGATCGTTTACGGGATATCGTAAAGAGTATTCTTCCTAAAAATTTCGGTGTTATTATCCGCACAGTTGCCGAAAACCGAAAAATTGTTGAGATCGATACAGATTTGCGCGACCTGCTTTCGCGCTGGAAACAAATGCACACCAATCTTAAAACGGCAAAATCACCTGCACGTGTTTTAGGAGAACTGAACAGAGCATCTTCCTTATTGCGTGATTTGCTGAATGAAAACTTTTCACGCATTCACATCAATGATAAAGGCCTGCTTGATGAAATGAAAGAATATGTTTCTTCTATTTCACCGGACAAAGCCAACATTCTTAAATTGTATGAAGGCAAACATGACATCTTCGAACATTTTGGAATCAACAAGCAAATAAAAATTCTATTCGGAAAAAAAGTTCCGCTTGCAAGTGGAGGTTATCTGATCATTGAGCACACTGAAGCCATGCACGTCATTGACGTAAACAGTGGTAACAGAAGTTCTGCCGGAGACACACAGGAGAAAAATGCCATATCGGTCAATTTAGAAGCTGCTGAAGAAATTGCACGTGTCATGCGCTTACGTGATATGGGTGGAATCATTTGTATTGACTTCATTGACATGCACAGCAAAGAGAATAATAAACTTCTTCATGAAAAAATGAAGGAATTTATGAAACCTGACCGTGCAAAACACAGCATTATTCCTCCAAGTAAATTTGGTGTAATTGAAATTACGCGTCAGCGCGTGCGTCCTGTAACAGATATTGAAACTTCAGAGGTTTGCCCAAGCTGCGGTGGCAGTGGAAAAATTCAGGCATCAATCATGTTTACTGATGAAATCGAAAATCAGTTAAACTATTTATTGCTGGATCGGAAAGAGAAAAAAGTTTCATTACTTGTCCATCCGTACCTGGAAGCCTATTTCAAAAAAGGTGGTTTTCTGCGGTCCAAACAATGGAAGTGGTATTTCAAATTTAAAAAGTGGATTCAGGTACACCCTGTAAATGAACAACAGTTTCTTGAATATCATTTTAAGAATGCCAATAACGAGTTAATTGAATTCTAAAATTCAATGAGTGATTCGCAGTCATATACCTTGATTGAAGCGAAACCTAAAATTGAATCGTATTGTGCCTATCAGGAAAGATGTGATTTTGAAGTCAGACAAAAACTCTATTCCTGGAACCTTTCGACAGAAGATGTAAATGCGTTGATCGCACATCTGATAAGCAATAATTATCTCAATGAGGAACGTTTTGCCGAGGCTTACGTCAGTGGCAAATTCCGCATTAAAAAATGGGGGCGGGTTAAAATACTGCGCGAACTGAAACTGAGAAAAATTTCCGGTTATTCCATTCAAAAAGCATTTGAACAGATTGACGACGCCGAATACCTTCAAACCATGAGGCAATTGGTTGAATCCAAATCCAAACTCACCGCAGGCAAAAACAGCTGGGATAAACAAAATAAACTCAAACGTTATCTTGCTTCAAAAGGGTTTGAAACGGAGTTGATTTTTGAATTATTCAAATCTGACGACTGAATAAATTATTCCGGCCGCTGAATTTTTACATTCACTGCCTTTAGGCCGCGCTGTGCAGCTTCAATGTTAAACGTCACCGTATCATTTTCCTTGATAGGCTCAGTCAGATCATTTGCGTGAACGAAATAACTCTCATTTTTTGAAATTCCTTTGATGAAACCGTATCCTTTATCCGTATTGAAAAACTGAACTTTACCGGTGAACAATTGTTCTGCTTCATCACCATTATCTTCATAAACGGGAGTACTGATAACAATTGATGAAACATCTACTTCTTTTTTCTTTCTGTTAGGATCAGGTGCAACGCTGGTAATCATGCCATTTTCATCAACATAAGCAATCATATCTTCAAATGATTTTTTGCCGGTACTTTTCTCACTTTCCTTGCGTTCAAGCTTGCGTTTAGCTTTCTCGTCCTTTTTCTTTTTGCGGATAGTTTCTTTTTCTTTTTTGTTCCAGGTTTCTCTCGATTTACTCATTATTAATTTTTAGAAGTATTAAAAAACAGAGTTTGATTTTAAAGCCAGACTGACCGAGTTGCCAGGGCAGTAAAATTTCTCCGGTATTGACAAGTTCCGGAAAAACTCACATTCGTGAATAGAATGAATTTTGAATTTGAACAGATTCCTGCCTTGCAAAGGTAGTGTAAAATTATTACCTGACCATGTTACTGTTTGGGCCGGATGAAAATCAATTTGAATTTTCCTTTCTGGTTTGCACGCTCCTCAATATCAAATTTACCGGTTGACTGAATTAACAATGTCAGCTTTTGAAATCCATAATTTCTTGAGTCAAAATTGGGTTGCTTTTTTTGAAGCATACTTCCTACATCGCCTAAAAATGCCCAGCCGCTTTCATCCATAACATCCTGTACGGTTGATTGAATGAAACTGATCACCTTAGGTGTAATTGATTCCAGTTTCACTTTTGTCTTTTGCGTATCTTTTGTTTTTGAAGAATTTTCTGCCAGAACAGTTTGTGCCGATTTTAAAATTTCGAGATAAATAAACTTATCACAGGCTACAATGAAAGGCTGGGGAGTTTTATGTTCGCCAATTCCTATCACATTCATTCCCGCTTCTCTAAGTCGGGTAGCAAGACGGGTAAAATCACTGTCGCTCGAAACAATACAAAATCCGTCCACTTTCTGTGAATACAAAATATCCATAGCATCAATAATCATTGCTGAATCCGTTGCATTTTTACCGGTAGTATATCCGTATTGCTGAACCGGAACAATTGCGTTCTCAAGCAACATGTTTTTCCATTTTGACAATCTGGGATTTGTCCAGTCACCGTAAATTCTTTTGATGGTTGGATTTCCGTATTTGGCAATCTCTTCCATCATTTCTCTGACATGCGCAGAGGGGATGTTATCTCCGTCAATTAAAACGGCAAGTTTTTTTTCTTTTTCCATAAAATAAATAATTCACCGCAGAGCAATTAAACTCTGACTCAGAATCCGGAAACAATCTCAAAAAAGGTTAGTGAAAATTTGAAATACAAGAAACCCGGAACGGGTGATATTCTACAAAGGTACGGAAATTAATCCATCAGGAGGCTATCCGCTCGGCATTTCCAATTCCAATTGCGTGATACAAGGAACTTACAAGATGCAATGTATCATCACGGCTCGCCTTTTGTCCTGACTTGGCAATCATCCATACGGCAAGAATGATAAACGACGTTACCGGCAGACACCAGATCCAGTTTGAATCATTTCCCTGACTCCATTGCACCAACCCAAACATGCCTCCAAAAAATGATATCAAACCCAAAACTGCGTAAGAAATTGCGAACGTTATCCATACAAATGCCTGCGGACCAACTGTCACCCGGATCAATGTTTTAGTGGTGTCATTTAGATCTTTCTCTACCAGAATTCTTAACTCAGGCGACCAGAAATGCCGGTACTTCACGGGGATATCAAGGTAAAACTGATCGTGAATTTTTCTTCCCGCAACCGTTTTATCATTTTTACAAAACGTATCCAATCTTTCCAGAATTTCCGGCGGACTCAAAGGACTGATTAACCTGAATCTCGGTCTGATTTCTCCAAAATTGTGATGATCTTTTCGATTAAATGGCATAAAACTAGGCGATATCCAAATTAGCCCTTTCAGTCACATCTTCCAAAAATAAACACATGACTTTGGTCAATTTCCGCTTTTGACAGACCCTGCAGGATATAAAACAGGATAAATGAAAATTTGTATCTTCGTTTAACCCAATGCTTCAGTGCATCTAAACCCACGTGTTATGAAAGTCTCTTCCATTCATTTTCTGAGTCTTTGTTTAATTCTTTTCTCCTGCGGTGGCTCAGGTGATGATAACCAGCAGACCGATTCCATTCAGGCACCAATTGCTGAAAAGCAAGAACATATTTTTGATGAACATGGAAATAAACGCATTGATAATTATCACTGGATGCGCTTGTCTGATGATCAGAAAAATGCTGAACAACCTGATGAACAAACAAAAAAAGTACTGGATTATCTGAATGCAGAAAATGCCTATCTGGATAAAAAATTAGCGCATACGGAAAGACTGCAGGATAAACTTTATGATGAAATGACATCACGCATTGATCCAAATGATGAATCCGTCCCTGTAGTTGAAAACGGATACAGTTATTATGAACGGTATGAGCCCAATCAGGATTACGCCCTCTATTGCAGAAAATCGATAACTGATTCTGTTGAACAGATTTTACTCAACGGACCCGAAATGGGAAATGAACTTGCCTATTTTGAAATTGGAGGATACGAAGCAAGTCCTGACAATAAATTACTGGTATACGGTGTTGATACCGTTTCAAGAAGAAATTATACACTATTCATAAAAGATATTGCTACCGGAACCATTCATAATGACCGAATTGAAAACACCACTGGTTATGCTGTATGGGCCAATGACAACAAAACAATTTTTTACACAAAAAGAGATCCGCAAACCTTGCGCGATTGTTTTATATACAAACATGTTTTAGGCACAGATGCTTCAGCAGATATGTTGGTTTATCATGAAAAAGATGAAACGTTCAGCTGCGATGTTTACAATTCAAAATCAAAAAGATTCATCATGATATCCTGTTACCAAACTATGTCCACAGAATATCTCTATCTGGATGCAAATAACCCGGCTGGCCAGTTTAAAGTAGTTCAGCCCCGTGAAAGAGGCCTTGAATATTCAGTTGAAGATTTTGGAACAGATTTTTACATTGTAACAAATCTGAACGCCAAAAATTTCAGATTAATGAAAACACCTATTGCCAATTCTGCTAAAACAAATTGGGTTGAAGTGATTCCAAACCGAGATGATGTCATGCTGGAAGGAATTGAAATTTTTCAGGAGTATCTGGTTGTATCAGAAAGAAAAAACGGACTGGCACAAATGCGCGTTATTAAATGGGCAGATAAATCAGAATATTATTTAGAATTTACAGAGCCGGTGTATTTTGCTTTTAATCACAGCAACCGTGACATTAATACAACCAAAATGCGCTACAGTTACACCTCTCTGGTTACTCCTTTTACCGAATATGAATATGACCTGTCTACAAAAACACAGGTAGTTCTGAAAGCAGATAAAGTGATGGATCCAAATTTTAAATCGGAAAATTACGCCATGGAACGCCTGTATGCTGAAGCAAATGACGGAACACTGATTCCTATTTCAATGGTTTACAAAAAAGGCATGGAAAAAAATGGAAACAATCCTTTGCTTTTATATGCGTATGGTTCATATGGTGCCATTACTGATCCCTATTTCAGCTATCCACTTTTAAGTTTATTAGACAGAGGATTTGTATACGCCATTGCGCATGTGCGTGGTGGTCAGGAGATGGGAAGACAATGGTATGAAGATGGAAAACTACTGAAGAAAAAAAATACGTTCACAGATTTTATTGATTGCGCTGAATATCTCATTGAACAAAAATACACCAGTCCCAAACATCTTTATGCTGAAGGTGGTAGCGCCGGTGGATTGTTGATGGGAGCCATTGTCAACATGCGCCCTGATTTGTGGAACGGCGTTCTTGCGGCGGTACCTTTTGTAGATGTCATTTCTACCATGTGGGATGAAACCATTCCGCTTACAACCAGTGAATTTGATGAATGGGGAAATCCAAAAATAAAGGAGTATTATGATTATATGTTATCTTATTCTCCATATGATAATGTAGAAGCAAAAGCGTATCCAAACATGCTGGTGACAACAGGGTATTGGGACAGTCAGGTTCAATATTGGGAGCCGGCAAAATGGGTGGCAAAATTGCGCGATTTAAAAACCGACAATAATTTATTGCTGCTCCATTGCAACATGGATGTTGGTCATGGCGGTGCATCGGGACGTTTTGAACAGTATCGTGAAAAGGCGCTGGAATATGCATTCTATTTAAACCTGGAAGGAATAAAGGAGTAAGAACATTTCCAGTATTCACGCAAGTGGTTTAATGAAATTTTTAACCACAGAGTTTTGGGAGTTTTAAGTGGAGTTTCACGGAGATGAAATTTCTCTATTCTCCGTTTTACTTTGCTTCTCTGTTTCTCGGTGTAAAAAAATTATTTCCAACGTCTGGTTAGCACTATTTCCCTCTGATTCCTTTCCAAAATGCCGGAAACTTTTCCCAAATAATCATAATCACATACGCAGACAGCAACGCAAAAAATCCTGAAACCATAAGTATCACATAATGGTTGATGGTCCACTCCAGCGCAACTTTACAACGGTAATAAAATGACCATACAACTTTTTTAGGTTCTTTGGTTTCACTCAATGAAAATCGAATTGTACAGAATTCGTTAGACTCATCAAAATCACCCAAATTGACTCCCAGATTTTGTAATTGTTCTTCTATTTCAAGAATTCTGTTTTCAAGATTGATGTACTCATCAATTTTGCCGCTTACTTTTTTGAATTCAATTAAAGACTCATGCGTTTTTTCCAGGGATGCTTTGCGGGCATTCAGCTCCAGATATTCATTTGTTTTATCATTTTTGATTATCTCCTTCGAGTGGATTATTCCAACATGAATTAACTTCTCATACAAACTGTCAAATTGTTCAGGTGGAACACCAATCTGCAATTGCAATCTGCGGTCACCTTCATTGCCGTATTTACGTTCATATTGAATAATTCCGTTGCTGGCTTTTACCTGATCTCTCACAAACTTTTCATCCTCTTCAAATTTGGTTGAAGCAGATTTTACTTCAGCAATTTTTTCATATTTCTGATCAACCGTTGCAATTGGCTCTATTTGATTTTCTACCGTATAATCAGAACTTTCTTTTTCGAAGAATTTTTTATCAGATGCGAAATTTCGTTTGTCACTTTCAAAATAATCAAACGTTACTTCTTCCATTTCTTCATCACCGGGTGTAAGCGTATATCCATAACCTAATCTGAACAGAAAAAGAATCACAAATAACCCAATCAACAGCAAAACGATGTTGCGAAAGCGTTTGGTGAAAATACGTTGCATAGTTCAATAATTTTCTGGCAATTTAAGATTGAAAATGTAATGCTCAGAAAATGCTAACAAAGTTTAACAATAAGAGATTCAACGCTCTACGGACGTTCAAATTACGGAAACAAAAAAGCGAGCCACACTCGTAACTCGCTCTCACGCAATTTTTGTGGGCCCACCTGGGCTCGAACCAGGCACCCCCTGATTATGAGTCAGGTGCTCTAACCTACTGAGCTATAGGCCCAAAAATTATGCTCTTTTGTTCTTTCTTTCAACTCTAACCGGCACCCTCCCGACGATACGTCGGGATGCTCTAACCTACTGAGCTATAGGCCTAATCAATCTTTAAAAACTCTAATCAACATGATTGAAATTAAATAATTTTTCAAGAATTGAGGTCGCGAAAATAGCAATTTTTCTACTAAATCTATGCTACAGAAAATCTTATTTCGAAATAAAAATGAGTTTACCCTTCGGATTTTCCTTAGCATCATGGTCTAAATTACTTCTCAGTTCAAAAGAATATACCCCATCTACCAATTGCAGTTGAAGTACATTCTCACCAGAAAGAATTTTCTGTGAAAAGACGAGCTCACCGCGCATATTGAAAATTAATAATTCGAATCCGGAAAATTCAGTTTGAACATACATAACACCATTCACTATCGGATTTGGGAAAACTCTAATTTCATCTATTAAATCTTCCATTGACAAATTGCCAATACTTACCGTATCAATAATCTGACAACCGATTGCGTCAGTCACGGTGATCTGGTAATCACCTCCGGTCAAGTCACTCCATGTTGAATTTGAATGAGTCGAAAGATCATTTAAATTAGTCCATGCGTAATTATATAATGGCATTCCACCATCTGCAAGACTGTATACTGAACCGTCCATAATTCCAGTATTATCATCGCCTCCTAATAATGTGAAGTATAGTGAATCAGGTTCGGTAAGAATTAAAATGGTTGAATCAAGACATGAATTCTGATCCGTAACATAAACAATATAGGTTCCAGCTAATAAACCACTATTGCCAGGAGAGGGGTTATTTGTACTGTATGTGATGACATATGGCGGAACTCCTCCAGTGGATAAACAAGATATATTTCCATCAGCAAATCCGAAACACGAAGGATTATTATCAATCATGGAATAAGCAATAAGTTGCTGCGGTGACTCTATTTCAATTGCAACTGAAACGGAACAGCCAAAATCATCTTCCACTTCAATTGTCCAAATACCTGTCTCCAAGTTTCCTTGACTACTGTTTGCTGGTCCGCCAGGATTTCCACCAGGGTGCTGACCGGAAGGACCCGTCCACGTGATATTTGTAATGTTTCCGGATGGTGTGGGAATTGCATTTATCAGAGCAAATCCATCTCCCTCCCCAAAGCAAGTTTCATTCTGAATATTGGCAGAGACATTTATGAAATGTCCTGAAGAAGGAATAGTCACTATTGAATCCGTATAACAACCCTCATTGTCAAAAACCTTAATATTAACTAACGTTCCTGATACGTCAGAATATGAATCTACAGTACCCGCCGTCGCTGGATCAGATGCCATATAAATAGTGTAAGGCCCGCCGTTTCCAGAAGATCCGTTGACCATAACATCAACGGTACCATTACCAAAAGAAGGACATGAAACTGCTGGTGTGAGTACGACACTATTGAAAACAGGAGCTAAAAATGTTCCAGATGAAATCATTGAAACTCCATTTTCATCAATAATTTCAATTTCCCAAAAGTCCCCATTCTCAAGATTTGTAATTACAGCAGACCCGTTATGCAACACAACAGGAGACAATAAATCTCCCTGACCAAAATTGATAATGGTATAGTCACCAATACCACCTGTAATCTCAATATCAATTTTATTCACAGGCAGCGAAGAGTTACATGTGATGGTCTCTACTAACTGCATGGCACAGGCGTATTCTACCTCAACAGGAGTTCCGAACTCATAACAGCCGTTACCATCTCTGTCCCAATGTAGACCTCCGTTGTCATTAGATAGGTTCGCAACATTATTATTTCCTCCGATTCCATCATCGGCAGTAACTGGAACAAACCAATATGTTCCGCAACCATGATCATCAATGATTGGACTCAATGAAGAGTTGACGTCGGAAAAAGATGAGTCGGCAATAATTTCATTCAAAAAACCTGGGTCTGTTGACGGGTTTGAAAATGTCGGAAATTGATCGTAGATTAACCACATCAATTGTGCAGAATATATTCCATCTCCGAATGGAATGGGAATGGTATCCAGCGGTAACGAATAATCTCCATTCGAAAAAATTTCAAATGAATCTCCTACTGAAAGTAAAACCGGAGAGTTTGTCGCTAAACCATTTTTTAGAATAGAAGAAGTACCTGGAGAAGCCAAACAAGGATCGTTTGGAAGCAAGGTACAATTTGCTTCACCGGTTCCACTAATTTGAGTTATCGTTAGGTCCTGAACTATGTTTGCGTAATTGGTAATTAATACAACATACACCTCATCCACAACGGCTGCTAGTATCTCAGGATATTCATCGTTGGTAGCAGAATAAGAGCAATCAACTATGTTGCCTCCGGATAAACCATTGCCCATTTGACCACAGGCATTTACCGCTTGAGTAGTATCAGAAAATGGACCATAAATTATATAATCTATATCTGATGCTGCATAAAGATTCATGTTGATACTACCTGATTGAGTAATCAAACAATAATACCACGTCGGATTGGGAGCAGAAAACAAACAACCATAATCATTACCAGGTTCCTGAAACATCGCATCAATTCCGGTACAGTTGGCAGTAAATGTCAATCCAGGATTTGGGCAGAAAGGTTCCATTTCAGAACAAACATCATTAATCTGACCAATGCTTAGATTCAAACACAACAGGCTAAATGAAAAAAAAATGGCACACCGCAAAATCATATTTTCTTACTTAATTGAATAAAGATATAATAATAGAACAACTGCACTTTATTGAATTTGATTTTATTCTTGACAGTGTTAAGCAATTCTCACTAATTTGATTGTATTTTTGATCCATGCCTAAAAGCTTTGATGCCATTATATTTGACCTGGGCGGAGTAATCCTGAATCTGGATTACAACCTAACTGTGGAAGCATTTAAAAATTTGGGCAAAGAAAATTTTGATCAGCTTTACACCCAGTCGCATCAGGATAAAATTTTTGATCGTTTTGAAACGGGTGAAATTTCAGCAGCTGATTTTAGAAATTACATGCGTGGTTTCTATGATAAACCCATTTCAGATGAGCAAATAGATCAGGCGTGGAATGTCATGCTGCTTGATCTGCCAATACACCGAATTAAATTACTGGAAGAAATAGCCAAACAAAAACGGATTTTTTTATTCAGTAACACCAACGAAATTCATTTTGACTCCTTTAGAAAAAGTATAGAAAAAGAATATCACAATCCTAGTTTACTGGAAACCATTTTTGAAAAAACGTACTACTCACATCTTGCCGGAAAAAGAAAACCAAATGCTGATGCCTTTCATCTGATTCTTAAAACACACGGCCTCAATCCAAACGAAACCCTGTTTATTGATGACAGCATTCAACATATTGAAGGTGCATCAAACATTGGAATTCAAACCATACATTTGGTAAATATGGATATTGTAGAATTAGATTTAATTTAATGTGAGCAAAACCACTACATCTAACATTCTCAACAACCTCCAAAAATCACTCTTTGATCTTTCGGCAAGAAATCCGCTTGTAAATTCTAACCCTGATCAGTTGTGGTTCTTAAATCAAAAGGAAGATTCATCGCAAATCGAAAAGATTTACAATAAACAGCAGTTTTTAGAAAAAGAGTACGGATTGAATGCAACGTTGCAAGTCAATGCCTTCATACGCTGGCAAAGAAAAAAAACCAATCTGTTTTACACTTCACCCATACTGTTTCAGCCTGTTCAAATCATAAAAAAGAAAAGGGAACTACTATCCTGGGTAATTGAAAATGAAGAAGAAAATAAATGGATGATCAATCCCATCATCCGAAAACTTTTCAGTGATGAATTTGAAATTACTCTGCCGGAAGAAACGGATCATGTTTCGTCCATTCTTGATTTTCTTCAAAAAGAATTTAAGTCAATCACATTGCAGGCCCAGTTCAATAATGAAAATAACTGGCAAATAATTCAACAGGAGGCAATTGGAATTTTTAACTATCGCAAAGCGGCACTTTATAAAGACTATGAAACAATCCAGGTCAATCCGGGAAAAAACGTTAATCATCTTTTAGGAGAAACAGGTAGTGACAATTACAACAAAATAAAATCAATCGCTGCATTGGATGCTTCTCAAAAAAAAGCAATACAAACAGCGCTGCAAAAAAATACGGTCATTCAGGGACCTCCCGGAACAGGTAAATCAGAAACGCTTGTGACATTGATTTTACAATTAATTTCAGAAAACAAAAAAGTACTATTTGTCTCTGAAAAAAAATCAGCACTCGAAGTAGTTTTTAATCGACTCAAAAAAAAGAAACTGGATTGGACCGTTGCTTATTTCGATGGATCAAAAAATGAAAAAGCAAATTTTTACAACCTTCTAAAAAAAACCTGGGATAAATTATCAGACAGAAATTCCATTGGCATCAAAAATACAGCATCAATTCCTCCAATGCCTGTAATTCTAGACCTCTATCCGGATAAAATCCTGCAGTCAGATGAAATACAACAAATCAGTATTCAATTTCTGCATGAAAAACTATTGAGCAGTGGTTTCAATATTTCAGATTTTCATGTTAGGGGCAGTACTCCTGACTACAAAATCTGGAATCAATCCTACCAATTCTTACAAAGTTTTGATGAAGCAATCACCGCTGAATTTGGTGTCAATCACTTTTATCAGACAGCCTTTTTCGCATTGAATGCTTCCATATTCAGTGAGGCGAACACCAGCGAAAAAATTAAAAACCACCTGAATCAAATAGAAAAAGTACTACAACAAATTCAGAAGGTTTCCAACAAATTTGGACTAGATCAAAATTTAAACTCCTTCATCAAATTGGCCATTGCCGGAAGCATTTTGGGAATGGTCAACAAACAGCAACTCGATCTGCTAAAACCCGATCAGAAAAAACATAAACAATTCAATACACTGGCTAAAAAATACCAGCAGTTAAAAATTAAACTCAGTCAGATTGAATTGATGAATGAGCGTTGGGTAAAAAAACCAACTGTTGCTGAAATAACAGAGTTATCTGATCTACTCAGACAAAAGAAAAAATCAAAATCAATACTGTCCATTCTTAAGCGAAATGCAGTGAAATCCCATTCCTGGTTTTCTGAATTTTCACCTGCATTGAGTGTTAACGCCAAGCTACAACTACTTGAAGAAATCAGACAAGAGTGGCATTTGAAGGGCGAGCTGGACTTATTAAAGGTAAAGCTCAAACATGATCTCAATATTACAGATCCAGATACAGAAATTGATCATATTTTGCAGGTAAGATCCAAATTGAATGCTGTATCGTCGAATGAGTATGTGCAGTTGCTTGCACATCCTGAATCTGTTCAATTAATTGAAGAATTAACAGCGTTGCATCCAACCATCAATCGTGCTGTGAATTTGATTCATTACTTGTTTGATGGATCTGTGCGGGAGGATCTGAACAATTTGATGAGTTACATTCAACTGCTGAGAGATGAAATTCCGCTCATTGAAAAGTACGAATATGAATTGGCTGCGCTTTTCAAAACCGATATTTCCGTTTTAAATTTTATTCGTTCCAACCCTGAATCATTGGAAAAACTGGATGCTTTGTTAACCTATTCACAACTTCTTTTACAAAGCAAATATTTAACAGCGTATAAAAATTTAACCGGCAATAATCTGCTTTCAGATTTCAATTTATACAAAAACAAGATCAAACATTTTGAGACCGAACAAATCGAATATATCCATTTTCATCTTGCTGATCAACTCCATGAATTTGAAAAATTGGCGGCTATACCGGCCTCTCGGCTTAAGCCAGAAAAACAACAAGTCAAACTAAAATTCAAAGAATCAAAACGTGTTTTAGCGCACGAATTAAATAAAAAAAGACAACACCTTGCTGTAAAAGAATTGATGTCAGCACATGCTGATTTAATTTTAAACCTCCAGCCCGTTTGGATGATGAATCCACTTTCGGTTGGATATTTACTGCCTTGTCAGGAATCACTTTTTGATGTCGTGATTTTTGATGAAGCAAGTCAAATACCTCTTGAAGATGCCATTCCGGCAGTTTACAGAGGTGCACAACTGGTTGTGGTGGGTGATTCAAAACAGATGCCTCCTTCTGATTTTTTCAAATCAACAGAGGAAACAGTCACACTGTTGGATCAGGCAGATTTTAATCTGGAGAAAATATTTCTGCATAATCATTACCGCAGTGAGCATCCGGCATTAATTCATTTTTCAAATGCACATTTTTATGATTTTGAACTCGCCGCTTTACCTCCGGTTCATGATAAAAACCCCATCGAACATGTTTTTGTAGATGGAGTTTTTGAAGATCAGAAAAATATTGCAGAAGCAAAGGCAGTTGCTTTGTACTACAAAAATTTATTAAAGCAAGGAACGGATGACGTTTTGATTATTGCGTTTTCAAAAGAACAGCAACATGCCATTGAAAGTGAGCTGCACAATCTGAAACTGCATGACAACGAAAATCTGCTAATCCGAAATCTGGAAAATGCGCAGGGTATTGAAAAGAAAGTAGTCTTAATTTCAATTGGATATGCAAAAGACAAAGCAGGTGTATTCAGAAAAAATTTCGGTCCGGTAAATCATGAATCAGGTGCAAACAGATTGAACGTTTTATTTACACGTGCAATTCAAAAGCTGGTTGTCTTTTCATCTGTTTCATCATCTGAATTCGGATTTTCAGAAAATTCAGGTACAACACTTCTTTCTTCATTTCTGAGGTTTGTTGAAACTCAATCTGTCCTGAAAGAAATTTCAATGTCAGAACAGCCAGTTTTATATCAAAAAATTGATCAGCTGCTGAAGAAAAATAAACTTCGTTTCAACTATTATACAGCCCAAAATGGTTCCGGAATTTCCTGTTTTGTGAATCATGAAACCGGTCATATTCTTTTGGTTGACCCTTGTACCTCATTGGATGAATCAAAAGATTTTCTTGCAATGATGAACGGTATTTTATCCCGATTCAAAAAATGCCTGATTGTCTTATCAACTGAATATCTGCAAAATCCAACAAAAACAGCAGAACGTATATTGAAATTCATGGAATCGGAGCGCTGAATGGATTGAATTGAATGTGCCGGATTGATCGTTATTTTTTGCTACTTTTGATTTCAAATTTTCTTCAAAATGGCAGACAATCAAAATTCTGATAAACTAGGTTTTGGAACCCGTGCAATTCATGCAGGTCAACATCCTGATCCTTCAACCGGCGCAATTATGACGCCTATTTATCAAACTTCAACATACGTTCAGGAATCTCCTGGTAAAAATAAAGGATATGGATATGCCCGTGGTAAAAATCCAACCCGTGTGGCATTGGAAAATTGTATTGCTGCTTTAGAAGGCGGTAAACATGGAATTTGTTTCAGCAGTGGAATGGGTTCAATGGATGCTGTAATAAAAATGCTCAAACCCGGTGATGAAGTTGTTACCGGAGATGATTTGTATGGAGGATCCTACCGGATGTTCACCAAAATCTATGAGCCATATGGCATCAAATTTCACTTTGTGAATATGACCAATCCGGAAGTCGTAAAAAATGCGGTAAATAAAAACACAAAACTTATCTGGGCTGAAACACCAACCAATCCAACCATGCAAATCATTGACATTGCTGCCATGTCTCAGATTGCCAAAGCAAACAATATTCTGCTTGCGGTTGATAATACTTTTGCATCTCCGTATCTGCAAAATCCGTTAAAACTGGGTGCTGATATTGTGATGCATTCCGTTACAAAATATTTAGGCGGACACAGTGATGTGGTGATGGGTGCATTAGTGATGAATGATGATAAACTGCATGAAAAATTATATTTCATTTTAAATTCTTGCGGGGCAAATCCCGGTCCTATGGACAGCTGGTTAGTTTTGCGCGGACTAAAGACATTGCATTTAAGAATGGAACGTCATTGTTTCAACGGAAAAAAAGTTGCTGAATTTTTGAAAACACATCCGAAAGTTGACAAAATTTACTGGCCAGGTTTTACAGATCATCCAAATCATGAGATTGCAAAAAAACAAATGAAAGATTTTGGAGGAATGATTTCTTTCACAACTAAAAACGCAACGCTTGAAAGTACATTCAAACTCGCTTCTTCTTTCAAAGTATTTTCTTTAGCTGAATCACTGGGTGGCGTAGAATCACTTATCAACCATCCGGCAACCATGACACACGCATCTATTCCAAAAGAAGAGCGCGAAAAAGTTGGCGTAACAGATACACTTTTGAGATTATCAGTAGGTGTTGAAGATGTTGAAGATTTAATTGAAGATTTAAAACAGGCACTTGGATAGGTTTTTAGGATAAAGGAGTTAGGATAAAGGAGTTAGGATATAGGATTTAGTTTGAGGAGTAAGGAGTATGGTTTAAGATTTAAAGAGTAAGTTATACGAAGTAAAAGAAAAATAGATCAGAAATTAAAACATATAAACAATCAACTTTAAACTCATCAACTATAAACACATCAACCCAAAACACTCAAACATATCAAATAAAAACAGCTTATGGAAATAAAAGAAATCACCCCAAAACAGGCCATTGAGGCTGTAGCAAACGGCAGCGTATTTTTTGATGTGCGTGAAGATTATGAAATAGCTGAAATAGCTTACGACATAAAAAATAAAAAGGAAATTCCGCTTGGTGAAATTCAATTGCGCCTGAATGAATTCCCAAAAGATAAAAACATTATTGTTGGTTGCCGGAGCGGAAAAAGAAGCATGCAGGCATGTATGTTTTTAAAGATGAATGGATATGAAAATGTTCAAAATTTGCAGGGAGGAATTTTAGGTTGGGCTGAAGGTGGAAATCCTGTGATTCAGGGATAATAATTTCGCTACTGGATCACCATTCTAAAATAGCATTCATTACCGGCGTTTCTTCAGGAATTGGACTTTCACTCACAAATGAATTACTGAAAAACAATTTTTTTGTTGTTGGAATCGGCAAACACAATTCAATCATTGATCCCAATTTTTCATTTGTTGAACTGGATCTTCAAAATCAAAATGAAGTAGCAGCATTTAAATTTCCGCAAACTGCAGCATCAGAAGTTTTACTGATTAACAACGCGGGAATTATTGGCGCCATTTTACCAGTAGGTCAACTCACCGCCAGTCATTTTCAGCAAGTGATGCAAGTAAACGCTGTGTCACCTCAAATTCTGATCAATGAGTTTGTGCGTTTTTATCTCGCTGAAAAAAAGAAAATTCATGTCATAAATATTTCAAGCGGAGCAGGCAAAAGACCAATTGATGCCTGGTCATCCTATTGTTCCTCCAAAGCGGCACTTGACCTTTTTTCTGAAACCGTGAATGAAGAAATGAAGCAGCGGGGAGTAGAAAATTTTTACATTCATTCAGTTGCGCCGGGTGTAGTGGATACTAAAATGCAAACTCAGATCAGAGCTGCTTCACCCGAAAAATTTCTGGCAAGTGAACGGTTCCATCAATTAAAATCAAACGGAGATTTAATATCACCGGATCAAGTTGCGACGAAAATTTTGCAATTAATCAACAATCCATCTCATATAACGGACTGTGTGATTGGCTTGTCCGATATTTAATATTTCTGTGATTTTTCAAACGAATAAACCCTTAAAATCCGCTCAAATTACTTTTCCGCCACCCGTCAAAAACGGTTCAATCAATAATCCGGCTCGAATAAGAAATTTTTATACAAGTCAGATTTTTATATCGTAACTTCAAAACCTCAAAACCAGAGACATGAAAAAATTTGGCTTACTTCTGATTACCCTCATTGGGTACTCTTCGACTTTTTATGCACAACAAGGATGGTGCGGAACCGATGCTCAGCTTCAAAAAACATTTGAAGCAAACCCTGATCTAATCAATGAATTTATTGAGCATAACATTAGAATTTCCAGCGGGCAAGTTCTGGGTGCTGACCGTTCTGACCCTATTATCATTCCTGTTGTGGTGCATGTGATTCATGATAATGGTGTCGGCAATATTTCTTATGATCAGATCTTGTCAGGTATTGATATGCTCAATGAAGATTACAACCGACTCAATGCTGATACGGTTGACACCCGCAACACAGCAGAGGCACCTTTCGAACCCCTGGCTGTTTCATTTGACATTTCATTCGCGCTTGCAAAACTTGATCCGGATGGTAACTGCACCAACGGGGTTGAACGAAGAAACTCACCAGGCGCTACATATAACGCAGGCGAAAATGCTAAATATTATTCCAGTGGAGGATTAGACGCCTGGCCCCGTGACCAGTATTTAAACATCTGGATTGTCAACTCAATAGAAAATGATGGAACCGCAGGTATTACTTTAGGCTATGCTCAATTCCCTCAATTTGCTGATGACGGTTATGGTGTTATTATCAGACATGATTCTTATGGAACGGTTGGAACTGCGTCAGGTGACAGAACATTAACGCACGAAATCGGACATTGTCTGGGATTGTTGCACACATTCCAAGGACCAATTTTTGGAGCTGGAACCGGATGTCATAGCACAGATTGTGGTGCTGCCGGTGATTTTATTTGTGACACCCCTCCTGCCACAGAAGCGCACTGGAACTGTCCCGCAACACATAACTCCTGTACAAGTACACCAATCAATGATTTTTATGGTTTTGATGCCTATGATCAGTGGGAAAATTACATGAGTTATGCACCTTGTCAGAATATGTTTTCGCAGGGACAATATGATATGGTTAGTGGAAATCTTACGGATATAAATTTTCTGGCAAATCTCGTTTCATTGGCCAATCAAACTGCTACCGGCGTTCTTCTGCCTGAAGTACTTTGCGCAGCAGCCTTTTATTCAGATAAACAAACAATTTGTGCCGGTGAACCGGTCAACTTTTTTGACGACTCTTATTTCAACGTAACAGGATGGTCATGGACATTCAGCGGAGGAACTGCATCTTCTCTGACGGATCAGAATCCTTCAGTAGTTTACAATACACCTGGTACCTATGACGTGACCCTTGAAGCAACTGATGGTGTTTCAACTGTGACCACTACGTTGACAGATTATATAATGGTGCTTCCGGATCCGGGAGATATGCCTCCATATAAAGAGAGTTTTGAGCAAATTACTGCTGTGCCTGACAACGACCGCTTTTTTGTTCTTGATGGAAACGGAAGTGGCGCGTGGGAATTAACCAACAGTGTCTCGTATTACGGAGACCATTGCGTTTATATAAATAACTTTGGCGTAAACGATCAATCAACAGATGAACTTATTTCAGGCACAATTGACCTGAGTGGTGTTGATGCGGCTGATGAAATTGTATTCACGTTCCGTTATGCCTACAGACAAAAAACCTCAGCAGACGATGAATGGCTTCGTTTTTATGTTTCTAAAGATTGTGGAGAAACCTGGTCGCCAAGAAAAAATATTCACGGTGCAACATTAGCAGATGATCAAAGTCCTGTTTCATCAGCATGGTCACCGGCAGTGAAGGATGATTGGATTGAAGTTTCAGTAACCAACATTACCAGTGACTATTATGTGAGTGACTTCAGATTTAAATTCACATTTGAAAATGATGGTGGAAATAATATTTATCTGGACTACATCAATCTATATCCTGCATCAATGACCGGCCTGGCCAATGAAGGTAATTTTGCCGGACTGATGGTTTATCCTAATCCAGCGTCAGATTTGATTACGTTATCTTTCAATATTTCAAACCAGTCAGAATGTTCTGCCGTTATTATTGATGCAATGGGTAATGTAGTTGGAGAAATTTTTAATCAATCCATGACTGCAGGTAACCAGCAGTTTGTTTACAACACCTCTGATCTCTCTTCGGGAGTTTACTTTATTCAGATCAGAGGCGATCAACAAACAGAGACACTCAAACTTATTTTAGAATAACCATGAAAAATACTATTGCAACCGGCTTACTTGCAATTTGTATCAATCCGGCAATTGGACAGCAACACTGGTGTGGATTTGATGCACAAAATATAAAACTCAATCAGGAATTTCCTGAGAGAGAACTGACAATACATGAACAATCACTGCGTGCCAGTCATGGAAATTCCTATATGGTTGACCGCACTGATCCCATCATTATTCCGGTAGTTGTACACGTTATTCATGATGGCGGTGAAGGCAATATTTCGATAGAGCAGATTCAAAGCGGCCTCGACATGTTGAATGAAGATTTTAACCGGTTAAATGCCGATACAATCAACACCAGAAATACCGCTGAAGCACCCTTTCTTCCAGTTGCGTCAGATGTCGGCATTCAATTTATGCTGGCTAAAATAGATCCGGATGGAAATTGTACAAACGGAATTGAAAGAAGATACAATCCGGGAATGGCAAACAACGCTGATGACGATGCTAAACATTACAACAGCGGTGGATTGGACGCCTGGAACAGAAACAACTACATGAACATCTGGATTGTTAATTCAATTGAATCATCTGGTGAAGGAACAACTCTTGGCTATGCCGAATTTCCATACTCCGGTGGAAGTTCTGATTATGGCGTCATTATTCGCCATGACGCCTATGGTACAGTTGGAACAGCTTCCGGTGACAGAACGCTAACTCACGAAATAGGTCATTGTCTAGGTTTGTTCCATACTTTTCAGGGCGGATGCCATTCAGACGATTGTTCAGACAACGGTGATTATTGCTGTGATACACCGCCTGAAAGCGAAGCACATTGGTCATGTGTCACTACATTAAATTCATGTGTTGATGTTCCTGTTAATGATCTGTACGGTTTTAACGCCAATGATCAATGGGAGAATTTTATGAGTTACGCTCCATGTCAAAATATGTTTTCTGAAGATCAGAAAGCAATCATGTTGTTTAATTTATCGGACATAAATTTTCTTGCAAATCTGACTTCACTTGCCAACCAAGCTGAAACAGGTGTGCTTTTACCTGAACAACTTTGCAAAGCTGAATTCACATCAGACGCAACCGTGATTTGCGTGGGCAATTCGGTCCAGTTTTTTGATCAGTCTTATTTTAGTGTAACGGGCAGAACATGGAATTTTTCAGGCGGATCACCTGCAAGCTCCACGGATCAGAATCCGGTGATCACATACAACACACCTGGTGTCTATGACATATCACTTGAAGTGACCGATGGATCATCCAGCGTTACAGAAATTGCAAATGATTATCTGATTGTTCTATCTGATCCTGGTGAAGCATTACCACATGTTGAAGGTTTTGAATCATTTACTGCATTTCCGGATAACACAAATTATTTCGTACAAAATGATAACAATCAGGATACCTGGGAGATCACAGAAGAAACATCTTATGGCGGAAGCCAATGTGTATGGATAGATAATTTTGGAGAAAATGATGGAAGTTCTGATGTGTTCGTTTCCGGTACAATTGATTTAAGTAATGTTGATCCGGCGGATGACATGGTATTTACCTTTAAATACGCTTATAAAAAAAGAACAACTACAAATGATGAATGGTTGCAGTTTAGTATTTCAAAAGACTGTGGTCAAACCTGGTCAATCCGAAAAAATCTTCACGGGGATCAACTGTCTGAACAAACACAGATTTCTCCTTATGAACCATCTTCAGCTGAAGAGTGGACAACGGTGACTGTATCAAACATTACTGATGATTATTACACATCGGATTTCAGATACAAATTCACATTTAAAAATGACGGCGGAAATAATATTTATATTGATAACATCAATTTGTATCCTGAATCCATGACAGGAGTTTCAGAAAATGAACTTGAAAATTTCATTTCTGTCTTTCCAAATCCGGTAAATAATTCCCTCACCATTCAGTCATACAATTCAGAATCTGTTTATGGATCTGTTGTACTTGAAAATCTAACCGGACAAAAAATTGCAGAGATCTGCAACGGCGAAATGCTTCAAGGCATGAATGAATGGAATATAAACACAGAATTACTTTCAGCTGGAATTTACTTTGTCAAAGTATCTACTGAAAACGGAATAGAATCGATCAAAATTATCAAAGAATAAACCATGAAAAAAAGAAATAGTTTAATGAAGATTGCTTTGCTCGGATTTTTTGGCTTTCCGGCAACGCTTGCTTTTGCGCAACACGATGTACACCCTTGTCACACCAATGAAAAAATAGATGAGCTGAAAGCTTCTGATCCTGCTATTGCACTGGATATAGAACAATCAAGAACAGAGCTGGAAGAATGGACGGCAAACTTTATTGCCAATCAATACAGTCCAAATGACCGCTCAGCGATCTATACCATTCCGGTAGTATTTCACGTACTTCACACAAACGGTCCGGAAAATATTTCTGATGCACAGATTTATGACGCGCTTCAAAACATGAACGACGATTTTAATAAACTAAATTCAGATTGGCCACTTGTGAATCCGGCATTTTTAGGAATTGTTGCTGATTGTCAGATTGAGTTTGTGCTTGCCCGCAAAAAAAATAACGGAACTTGTACAAACGGAATCACCCGAACTTACACTCAAACAACACATGCTGATGTAAATGAAGATCAGGTAAATGCAGTATATGCAGAACATGGCAACTGGCCTGGCAATAAATACCTGAATATTTTTGTAGTCAATGAGGCAAGCGGAGCAGCCGGATATACAACTTATCCAGCCAATTGGTCTGCCACAGATATGTCAAACGGAATTAAAATTCTTCATAATTACGTTGGCAGTATTGGTACAAGTAATGAAACAAAATCAACTGCACTTACGCATGAAATTGGTCACTGGCTGAATCTGGCACATTGCTGGGGAGACTCCAACGAACCAGGATTGGCGGGAAATTGCAGTGATGATGATAATGTAACTGATACGCCAAACACAATCGGCTGGACATCATGCAACATAAACGGAATATCCTGCGGTTCGTTGGACAACGTTGAAAATTATATGGAATATTCATATTGCTCTAAAATGTTTACCAATGGACAAAAAGCAAGAATGCATGCTGCACTTGAATCCAATACCGGCGACAGGGATAATCTCTGGACACCTTCAAATCTTGCAGCTACAGGAGTAAGTACCCCAGAAGTACTTTGTGCCGTTTCATTCACAGCTGACATTCTGGAAATTTGCCCGGGTGAAAGCGTAACTTTTACTGATCAGTCCTATAATCTTGTGACTGGATACAGCTGGTCGTTTCCCGGAGGAACACCTTCAACATCCACCAGTGCTAATCCAACCATTACCTACAATACTGCCGGTGTTTACAACGTTTCTCTTCAGGCAACAGACGGTTCTTCAACGCTGACCAATACCAAAACAAATTATATTGTAGTTATACCGGATGTTGGTGACCCGCTTCCCTATTCTGAAGGATTTGAAAATTTAAGTTCTTTCCCCGATTATGACCGATTCACCATTTTTAATCAGGATGGTGCAGAGGAATGGGATATCACCTCTGCTGCTTCATACGGCGGTGATAAATGTGTTTGGTTGAAAAATTCTTCTGCAGACCAAACAGGAACAACGGATGCTTTCATGTCAGGTCCAATTGATCTTAGTGGAGTTGATCCCGCAGATGAAATAATTTTCAACTTCAGATATTCGTATCGCCAGAACGACAATGCGAATGATGAATGGCTGCGTTTCTATGTTTCTAAAGATTGTGGTGAAACCTGGGTGTTGAGAAAAAATATTCATGGAACCGCGCTGAGCAACATTACAGCAACAGGTTCTTACATTCCGCCGGATCAAACGGCATGGTACCCGATGGTTTCTGTCACAAACATTAATTCAGATTACTACGTGTCCAATTTCCGTTTCAAGTTTGAGTTTGAAAATGACGGAGGTAATAATATTTTTATCGATGACATAAATCTCTATCCAGAATCAATGACAGAAATTTCAGAGCAAGAAAAGGTTAATGGAGTGAGTATCTATCCAAACCCGGTGACAGATATGATGAATATTCAATTGAGTGTTGCTAAAACTGCTGAATATAATATCACCATTCTGAACACACTTGGAGAAGTTGTGTCATTAGTTTATCAGGGTGAACTAAAAGCCGGAGACAATCTTTTAGGTTATTCCGGAACTGATCTTTCAAAAGGCGTTTATCTGGTCAGAGTTACCAGCGAAGGATCCTCGTACACGACCCGATTTGTAAAAAATTAATAATTATTTTTCTTAAAGAAAAAGCTGGAAATTTTTTCCAGCTTTTTTTATAAATACGTGTTACCTGAATCTGCAAGAATTTTTTCAGCACTGTATTTTTCAGGTTTCTTTCTGCCCAATGTCAACAGGTAAATGACAATCAAAATCAAAATAATGGCAGCAACTCCAAAAATGAGTGGAATCCGATCAGGTTTGTTCTCATAAATAAGCATTCCTGCAAAAGCTCCAATCATCACACCAAATTCAAGTCCCATCCACATGGTTGAAAGACCTCTTCCTTTTTTATCCGGATGAGCGAGGTCAGTTGTCCATGCCATAATCGTGGGTGATATTATCGCAGTTCCAACTCCATAAACAAATCCGCTGAAAAAAAACAATGCTTTGCTCTCAACACCGATCATCAGTATGGTTGCCGTTGCAAAAATAGAAACACCTATCAGCAGTGATTTTTTTCTTCCAATTCTGTCTGACAATCTTCCGGCAAGATAACGCACAACCAATCCGCTCATCATATGCGTAAAAAAGAAAGCACCTTTGTTCTCAATATGTAATGCAGGTGATATTTCTGGTATGAGCAAAAAATAAAATCCAGTGCAGATTGTGATAAGACACATGATAGTTGCCGGAACCATTACTTCGGGAGCGATTATTTCTGATGGTCGTGGAAGAATATCACTCCATGTAAAATTTGCTTTTCGTGGTTTTGTTTCCTTTACATTGATCATAAGAATGAGAGCTACCAAACCAAAAATTGCCACCGCATAGAACACGCCTTGCAGATCAAACAAATATTTTATCGGTTGTCCTAAAATTTGTCCCAGTCCAAAACCCAGTGAAATTGAAATGGAAAAAATTCCCATTGCTTCACCCCGCATGTGTTCAGGAATCAAATCAGCCGCCAGCGCCGATGCGCCCGTAGGCTGAAAACCGACACACAAACCATGAAACATTCTCAAGATGAAAAAAGCGGACAACACCAATGCATTAGGATAAAAAAACGCAGCTGCGATACTGAAAATAATTCCAAGATTAATCACAAATTTTCTGCCGGCTACATCGGCCATCTTACCGCTCAGCGGGCGTATGAGCATGGCTGTAATTGTCCAGGGCACCAAAACTGCCCATTTGTTTTCAGCTTCATTGATTGATTCAAGAAAAGAGTTTAGTTCTGGTAAAATCAAATTAAAACTCAATACAAATAAAAGTGTGGAGGCGCAAAGGAACCAGAAATCTCTTGGTAATTCTTTCATCACAAGTACAAAGGTACTTGATAAAAAAAGAAAAAGCCTCCTGAAATTCAGGAGGCTTTTCAATATGTTAAAGTGAATTATTTTCCTTCTTCTTCACCCTCAAAATCTTCATCTTCTTCAGGGTCCACGATTCCATCATAATCCTCATCTTCATTTGGATCAGTAATGGTAGTTCCGCCCTCATTTGCAGATGTTCCGGTAATTTCAACACCCACTTCATCTGATTTTGTCATGTACCCGTTTCCTTCACGCTCTTCTGAAGAACGATTGGTCGGGTTAATAAAAGGATCATCTGTCATAACAGGTTTATCACATTTCTCACAGGCAACAAATGCCAGCAGAACTGCAAAAAAACCTACTATTTTTAATCCTTTTTTCATCTTTCAATTGTACAGAGGACACCCCTGATTAAAACAAATTTACAAATAAATCCTGCACAAAGCAAGTATTTATAGCAAGAAAATTAATCCAACTCGTTTTTAGGAACAAATATTTTAATTATAACCTTGGTTCCCAGAGACTTACCATCTTCGTTATTCACCTGAAAAGGCCCAATAATCATCAGGTTTTCTCCGGTAAGCTTCCTTAAAAGGTCGATCCTTCTGTTGGTTATTTCCATTCCCATCGATTCATGGGTTTCATCCGCCTTTTTGTTTTTCTTCAGTGCCAGACTGTCATCAATTCCTATTCCGTCATCAATCACTTCAAAAACAAGAAAATCGAATTCCATATAAATCTTCAGCTGAATCAGCCCTTTGCGCTCCAGCGGCAACACTCCATGAATTATACTGTTCTCAACAAAAGGCTGAAGAATCATACTTGGAATTTCAATGGCTTCCGTTTCGATATCATCATCTATGTCCGTCACGTAATCAAACTTACCTTCAAAACGCATTTTTTCGAGCGAGAGGTATAATTCAATACGTTCAAGTTCTTCTTTTAATGTCACAATAAAATTATTTGCCTGGGAACTATCCAGATTCTTTCGGATAAGTTTTGCAAAACTGGTCAGGTATTTATTTGCAGCAAGTTTATTTGAACTGTTAATAAAATATTGAATTGAATTCAGTGAATTAAAAATGAAATGCCGGTTCATACTGGCGTTCAATGATTGCTGTTCCAAAAATAAAAGCCGGTTTTTAAATTCAAGTCTTTCATTCTCCTGCCTTTGAGTGATCACCTTTATGCGCGCTCTGAAAATCAAAATAAGAATGACAATTCCACCGGCGATTGCAAGAAGAATAAACCACCAGGTGCGCCAGAACGGAGGCAATATTATAATGTGCATTCTTGCAACTTCAGACCAGTTTCCGGATGCATTGATTGCTCTTACTTCAAAATCATATTCTCCATGAGAAATAAATGAATAGGTTGCATAATTATCAGCGGTTAATGGCGACCAATACTCTTCAGCTCCAAGGAGTCGATATTCATATTTTACACCCTGTGGGTCTTTCAGATTTATGCCAATAAAATCAAACGTAAGATGATTTTTATTGTATGGTAGTGTAATAGATTGCGGCACTCCGGTTTCATCATTGAGCAGATTATCAAATAAACTATAATCAAAATCTTCCATAAACAATCTTACACCGGTTATAATCATTTCAGGTTTTCTGAATCTGAATAAATCATCATTTAGAGACGGGTTGATTCGAACCAAACCTTCAGATGTTCCAACCCAGATAAAATTTTCTTTGTCTTCATAAAGGGCATTTTGATTACATTCGAGTGTTATCATTCCTTCAGCCTTTCCAAAATGATTTATTGAGAAATCATTTTCTCCTTCTTCATCCAGCATAATCTGATACACTCCGTTCATGGTTGAAATCCATATATCGCCAGACTTGTCGCAAATGATTCCTAAAATGGTTTTCGATTTTGAATCTGTTCTGTCAAGTACAAAAGGGAAAATTCCTCCATCCTTTTTCAGTACAAATACTCCTGAACTGTTTGTTCCAATCCATAAATTACCCAGTTTATCCAAAGCAACTGACTTCACATTGTTTTCAGGAAGTTCTATAATTTCATATTTTCCGGAAAGATCTGATTCGAACAAACCTGTATTTGTGGCCGCGTAAATTACATTATCTCCAATTACCATTTTATTGACATCCAGATCTGAAATAAATGATTTCTGACTGGCTTCAGATATTTCAAAAATACCATCTGCGCCACCGGCAAGAAAAGTTGAATCGTTGAGGTAAATAATACTCCTGATTTTTGAGTCCGTTTTTGCCGCCGGATGATTCGTGATTATTGATCCGTTTCCCATCACATCTATCCCTTCTGATGATCCAATAATACATCTGCCATCCTTTGTACTGAGAGTAATCCAGATGGTAGAATTTTTTAGCTCCAGATTCAGAATCCTGATTACAGTTTGCACCGAATCTTTTGACCAGATAGTCACACCGGCGTCATAAGTTCCAAAATAGTACGTCCCTTGTTTATCCTGTGAAATACTCATTACCGCATCACTGCTTAACCCATCTTTTTTTGTGAAATATGTGACTGATTTTCCTGTGAGTTTAAACAGTCCTTTTCCATCAGAACCTAACCAGATATTCCCTTCACGGTCAATAAATGCTGAACGGATATTTTCAAAATTCAATCCGTTATTAACGGTGTAATGATTTACTTGTCCTGAATCAATTTCAATACATCCGTTTTTGGTAGCGCATACAACCGAATTTCCGTTTGCATGAATTGCTCTGATTCTGTTAACCGGCAATTTAATCCTGGTTAACAAAGAGGTTTCTAAATTGTATTCTATGAGACCATCTCCATAGGTAGAAATAAGCAATTCATTTTTTCTAACTACAAGATCTGAGATGTTCACCGAATCAAATTCAACATTTTCAAATTTGGTAAACAGATCATTTTTAAACTGAAATAAGCCTGATTTGGTTCCACAAAACAGAACAGAATCACCCGAATTAACCAGCGAACGAATTGAACCAAATTTTTCAGCATCATCTTCAACAAAAACAAAATCCGATTCTCTGAAAACTATCAGACCTTCATCTGCAGCAATAAATAATTCACCATTTATTTCACTCAAATCGTTAATGCGATATTCCAAATTCAATGAATCTGAAAACGGGAACGATTCAAATGTATAGTTGGAATATTTTGCAATTCCTTTTGGTGTTGCAATCCAAACTTTGCCATTTTCATCCAGGTATATTTTATCAATTTCATTATCCGGTAAACCATCATCCGTCGAAAAATTGACAAACTGAATTCCATCAAATCTGGACAAACCGGTTTCTGTTCCAATCCATAAATACCCGAATCGGTCCTGCAAAATATCTGTCACCTGAGATTGTGGTAATCCGTCTTCAATGGAATAATTGACAAAATTAAATTGTTGGGTATATGCGGATATACCTATAAAACTTAAAATGGAAAATAAAAAAAATCTCACTAAAGTGATTTGATGGTTTTTACAAAAGATGAAACTCTGTTTCGTGCAACCGGAATAAGTTTACCGTTGTTGAGAACAGCAAAATGTCCGTCTTCGTTCACATATTCTTTCAGAAAATTGAGGTTGATAATATATGATTTATGAATGCGGTAAAAAATTGACGGATTCAAAATTCCTTCATATACTTTCAGAGTACGAGTATCAAGATATCTTTTACCATCAGTGAAATGAATCATGGTACAGTTACCTGACGCCTCCAGATAAATAATTTCTTCAATATCTACCAGTTTAATTCCTTTGGTATGTGAGATTGCAACTTTATGACCATAACCTTGCGTATCCATCGATTTGGATAGGTTGCGGATCGATTCAAAATAGGTATCAAAATTTTCAGGATTTTCGCTGAACGATGTTTTTGATTCTTTCACTTTTTCTACCGCATGCTGCAAATCTTCAATATCAACCGGTTTCATGACATAATGAATGGCATTGGCATTGAAAGCTCTCACAGCATAATCTTTAAAAGCAGTCACAAAAACCACCAGAAAATTTCTGTTTTCAATGCTCTCAAGCAAATCAAATCCTTCAGAACCGCTAGGCATTCGTATGTCGAGAAAAACGACATCTGGTTTTAACTCCTCTATTCTCAGTTTGGCGTCTTTAATATTTCCCGCTTCACCAATTACATCCACATCCTCACAATACTCTTCCAGCAACATGGTCAGATTTTTTCTGGCCAGATCTTCATCATCAATAACCAAGGCACGTAACTTCATAATAATCTGTTTTAATTTCTACCGGCAGATCCATTGACTTTCCCGCTCAAATTAGCTTTCTGCGATAATTCAAGTAAATATATAAAATAGTATCAGAGTACCACTGACCGCAAAATCTGAATTAAACACCGTTCACTCAGAAATTCCATCACTTGAGTTTTTAATTGAATCCAGAAGTACATGAAAACAGTAAATTAGATTCGGTTTAATACTTTGCTATATGATTAAAAATTTACACTTGGTTTCAGCTTACAAAATCTGGATTTTTAACGACAACGGAAATTAATCATCCGGATAAAAAAAGAAAAGGGGGACAATTAAAATTGTCCCCCTTTTCTTTTGATTAATTATTCTTAATGCTGACCACCTTTTCCCCCACCTGTGGTTGTTCCTCCTCCGGTGGTAGTAGTTGTTGTTCCCCCTCCTTTTTCCTGAGTTGTTCCGCCTCCTGTTGTAGTTCCTCCACCCGTTGTAGTACCTCCACCTCTGACAGGATTGGTAACAGTTCCACCGCCGGTAGTGGTTGTTCCACCACCTGTTGTTGTGGTTGTTCCGCCTCCGGTCGTTGTAGTTCCACCACCAGTAGTTGTCGTTGTTCCACCTCCGCGCACTGGATTGGTTGTTGTTCCGCCTCCGGTCGTTGTTGTTCCTCCGCCAGTGTTAGTTGTTCCACCTCCGGTTGTGGTACCACCACCTTTTTCAGGATTGGTTGTTGTTCCGCCACCTGTATTTGTGGTTCCACCACCAGTATTTGTCGTTCCACCACCGGTGTTGGTTGTTCCTCCGCCTCTTTCAGGATTGGTTGTTGTACCTCCACCCGTATTGGTTGTTCCTCCTCCGGTATTTGTAGTTCCACCACCTGTGTTATTACCTTCTTTACCGGTTCCTGTATTAACTACCTGGTTATAGGTAATTGTGTAAGATGATGTTGCAGATTTATCTCCGTTCACTGCGTCAACTTTAACGGTATTTGCACCTGTTCTCAAACTTAACACCGCAGTGACTTCCTGCGTGGAAGTACTGTAAGTAAATCCGGTAAAATTCAAACCGTTAAACGTGATCTTGATATCAGATTTTGAATTCACGTTAGACACTTTTGCCTTGAACATATAGGTAGAACTTGTGACTGTTTCTGTTCCTCCGGTTGGCGCAACATTGGTAATTTGCGGTTGCGGATTTTCACGAATTACATCATTTCCGGTAGTATTAGTACCATTTGTGTTTGTTCCATTATTTCCAGTGCCGTTTGTGGTACCATTTGGATCAACAACCGTTTTTGGTTTATAGGTTATTGTGTAGGTTGCTGTTGCAGATTGATTTCCGTTTACCGCTGTTACAACTATTACAGTTGGACCATCAGCCAGATTTAAATTAGCCGTTAGTTCGCGGTTTGATGTGTTGTAGTTAAATCCTGAAGCCGGTGCACCGTTTATGGTTACCTGAACATCCTGACCTTCGTTCACGTTGTCAATTCTGGTTCTGAATGCAAACTGTGGATTAGAAACCTCAACGGTATTTTGTGCGGGTGCAATATTTGAAATTACAGGTTTCACGTAAACCTCACCTGTTGAACTTCCACCCATACTTTTTGGATTTACCGGAGCAGGACAGTTTTGATTAGCGTCAAAAGTCACCAGCATAACTGCATCCTGATAATCAATTCCAACATCACCAACGTGGCGTAATTCAAATAAATAAATTACGTCGTTCGGTCCGATTGTCACAACGCCCTGACTGTTGATATAACCAGCGAGGAATGCATCAAGCGATTGCTGACCTTGCGCCGGATCAAAGCTCGGTGCTACATCACCATTCTGCAATACATATACCCATTGGCTGCCAGAATTTGACAGCAACGTATTAGACCAGTTCTGATTTGCATTTGTACAAATAGCTTTAATGACAACATTTGAACCGGACGGCGTATTTACACTTACTTGCTCACCACCAGCGATGTTTTGATCGTTGTTGAATCCATACCACGATGAACCTCCATTTAAACTGAACTGAATTTTCACATAGGCTTCCTGAGAGTTGTTATACACAACTGACTCACCCAAACATTTAATAGTAGCACAAGCGGTTTCATTAACTGTAACGGTTCCGTTATTCTGAATATCAAAATCAATGTCATCGTTGGCCGGCGCTGTATAGTTAATTGTAAACGATCCATTTGCTGCACTGCATCCATTTGCATTAACAACCACCGTATTATCTCCGGCAACTAAATTTAAGTTTGCACTTAACTGATCGGTTCCTGTATTATATGAAGCCGTAACTGCCTGACCATTTAACGTCACCGATATTTGTGATGGACTGTCAATATTTGAAACAGTTGCAGACATTACGTAGGTTGCAGCCGTACTTGAATTTTGAGAAGTGAAATTAATCACCGGTGGATTACATGGAGCTGCTTCACATGGACTTGTAGGTCGATTTCCGCCATTGCCATAAACTGGTTCTGTGTCTGACTGAATACAAACTTCCCAATGACCCATTGCATTTGGATTATCATTGGCAACACTTACAATCAGATTTCCGGTGAACAAATAATATTGTCCCACACTTATTGAATAAGGCTGACCATTCACAAACGCATCTCCTCCACCTGCAATCGGTTTACAGAATAAACTAGTTGCTGGTCCGCTGTAGGTAAAATTGATGTCATTTGCAAGATTGTCTCTTGTATATGTTGCGCCAGGAGTTACCAGACAGAATTCCCATTGAGAATTTCCAGGATTAATTCTTGTTCCGCAATCCGGTGCATCATAATTTACTGTGATTGATCCATTACCAACCGCACAACCATTTGCAGTAATCTGAATGGTGTTATTTCCTTCAACCAAATTTATTGTTGCAGTCAATTGATCTGTTCCGGTGTTATAAGATGCAGCCACTGGAGCGCCATTTACGAGCACAGAAATACCTGAAGGGCTATCCATATTAGTGATAGTTGCAGTCAAATTATAAACTGCATTTGTCGTGCTGCCAGAAGAAGTGACAGTGACTACAGGAGGATTACAAGGTGGAGGTGCCGGTGTAAAATTCACAGCGTATACTGTATTGACAACCTCGCAACCATTAGCTGTTATCGCAATGGTATTGTTTCCGTTTGCAAGTGTCATGGAAGCTGATAAAATATCTGAAGACGCATTGTAACTTGCTGCTACCGGAACACCATTCAACGTGACCGTAATCTGAGAACCATTATCAATGTTTGATATTGTCGCTGACAAATTGTAAGATTGATTATCAGTAGAATTTGCAGATGTCACATTGATCACCGGCGCCTGACAAGGAGCAGGAGCATTGTAGTTAATTGAATACGTTACCGTTTCTGAGCTGCAATCATTGGTGAGTGTAACTGTGATTGTATTTACACCTGGTTGTAACACTATTCCGTTTATTGAAACTACAGAACCGGTGAAAGTGAATGGAATTGAATTTCCATTTAGCAATACTCCGACATTCGCTTGAGACGCAACACCTGTTGTATTCAAACTTACCTGATAATTTTCATTGGTAACCGTTGTTGAATTGGATGAAGGTGAACTCAGTGAATAAGTAATCGGATTACAAGGAATCGTGTAATTAATTGTATACGTTGCAGAAGCAAATTCACAACCATTCACATTTACAACTACAGAATTTGCACCTTGCTGCAAGCTAAATTGAGCAGTCAGATTATGTGTGCCTGCGTTGAAATCGAAGTTTACCGATGTACCATTTACGAGTAACTGAATGTCACTGGAATTGCTGACATTATAAATCTGCGCAGCAAATGCAAACAACGGATCATTCACATTGGTGTTCACACTGGTGAGATTAATTGTTGGTGTCTCACACTGATCTGAATCTATCGTATAAGTAATAGTTTCAGATGAACAACTGTTAGAAATTGTAATGACAACAGTGTTCATTCCTGAATTCAGATTAATGCTTGAAAGTGTCACCACATTTCCACTGAAAGTAAATGGAACAGAATTTCCGTTCAGCGTTGCGCTAACATTGGAAGTTCCGGAAACATTTTCAGTAGTCAGACTTATTGTAGTGTTGGCTCCTTGAACGGCAGTGTTTAATTGCGCAGGCGCTATGAGTGAGTATGTCACCGGATAACAAGGAATTGTATAAACTACATTTATTGATTCAGATGCACTTGCACAAGTGTTTGCAGATAATACGATGTTGTTTGAACCTACATTCAGATTCAGGTTGGCGCTCACCAATCCACCGGCAAAAGTAAACGGCACATTTGCACCATTAACTGTCAATGATAATTGTGATTGGTTTGCTACGTGCTGAACAATAGCTGAAAAAGCATACGACTCAGTAGAAGAAGTAACAGAATTAGAAGATAAATTGATAACCGGCGTATTACAATTGTTGTATGTAATTGTATACGTAACAGATTCGCTGCTGCATGAATTTGTCATACTCACCACAACCGTATTTGCTCCCGGATTCAGATTAATTCCGTTAATCGAAATGATATCATTGTTGTATCCAAAAGGAGCAGCAACACCATTAACTGTAACAGCAATGTTTGATGAATTTACATTTTGCGCCATCAACTCTATTGCATAGTTTGCATCAGCCACAGAAACATTGTTCGAAGCTGGAGTTCCAAGTGCAAATGAAATTGGTGAACATGGAATTGTGTAAGTAATCTGCAATGATTCAGAATCAGACTGACAACCGTTTGCACTAACAGTAATTGTATTTAACCCTTCTGTCAGATTCAGTTCAGCGTTGATTGAACCATTTGTTGAGTTGAAAATAAATGACACCGGCGCACCATTCAATAACACCTGAATATCTGACTGTGATGAAATATTTGTTACTGAAGCAGAGAAACTAAACAATGAATTAGAAACTGCATTCTGAGTTGAATTGATTGTCACAACCGGAGGCTGACAACCATTATACTGAATTGAATAGGTTACTGATTCAGAACTACATTGATTGGTTGCATTTACAACGATAGAGTTTGAACCATTTATCAATGTAATATTGCTGATAGTTACAATTCCGCTTCCGGCGTCAAACGAGAACGGAATTGCATTTCCATTTTGTGTAACCGTAATCTGTGACGCATTTTCAACATTTTGCAATCCAAGTGAAATTGCATAAGCTGCTTCATTTACAGTTTGCGAATTTGAGAATGGCTGCATTAATGTTGATGTGATATTCTGACAAGGAATCACATAGTTCACATTAATTGTCTGGGTTGCGTTCTGACATCCGCTAACATTAATTGTAATTGTATTTGATCCTTCATTCAAAAGAATATTAGCAGTCAGTAATCCGCTCACATCATTGAAATCAAAACCAACCGATGATCCATTCACAAGCAACTGCACATTGGCAGAACCATTTGAATTAAGAACAGATGCTGCAAAAGGCAACGAAGCGGAGTTGACAGTAGCGCCATTACCAACGCTTGTAATTGTGATAACAGGCGGCTGACATCCGTTGTATTGAATATGGTATGTCACTGAAGTGTTGCTGCAATTGTTGCTCATAGTGACAACAATGGTGTTCATTCCGTCAACCAGATTTAAATTAGACAACGAAATATTTCCGGTGATTTCATCAAGAACTGGATTGACTGAAGTTCCATTCAACGTTGCAGATAAATTCATTCCGTTTACTGAACCTGAAGCATTCAGTAAAATAGAATAGGTCTGGTCAGTCACCGTTACATCAGAAGTTGCAGGCGAAATTAAGTTGGTCAATAATGGTTCACACGGAATTTCTCTGTTTACAGAAACCAGCTCTGAATCAGTTCCGCATGGAGTTGTAACATTCACTGAGATTACGTTGGTTCCAACATTCAAATTGATTGAAGCAGTCAGTACATCACTTGTTTCATTGTAATCAAACATTTGTGAAATACCATTAACCAATAAAATAATTTCACCGGAGGTTGCATTTGAAACCGTTGTGGTAAAGGTAACAGTAGCATTTGTTGTATTGCTTCCGTTTGATGGATTCACAGTTCCAATTACTGGCGCATTGCAAACCTGACGTATAATATTGTACGACAGCACTGCCATTCCGCATGTGTTGGATACGGTAATCAATACCGCATTATTTCCAACTGAAAGATTGAAATTGTTTACCGTTACAAGTCCGGTACCCGCGTCAAACGTGAACGGAACAGAAGAACCGTTTACTGTGACACTGATGTTTGATGAACTTGTAACTCCGGTTGTATTGGCAGATACAGAAGCTGTTGTTGAAAGTGTAGTTTGTGAAACAGATCCAATAGCGGTAACAGTTGGATTTGTACAAGGTGCATTTGGAACCTGATAATTCAGCGTAAATGTTGCCATGTTGGTTCCACAATTATTTGTCACAATTACCGTGATCGCGTTCGAACCTTCTGATAAAGTTGTTGCTTTACTCGCAATTGATGTTCCGGCATTGTAAGTCATATAACCCTGACTTACTCCGTTCACTTTTAACTCAATGGTTGTTCCGGCAGAAAAATTATTTATCTGTGCATCAATCGTAACTGCAGGGTTGGTTACAGTAGAATATGGAACCGGAGAAATATACCCGACAGTTGGGATAATACATGGTATGACAGGCTCATTATATGTAACCAGCGCAAGTGCTTCATCCATTCCGTCATTATTGGAAACAGAAATTTCAAAGATGTTATTTCCATCAAGCAAATTGCTGTTGTAACTAATCTGTCCACCTGAAGTAAGTGTATAGTTTGCATCAGCGATTACTGAACCATTCATTTTAAATACAACCTGCGATTTGGCAGAAATGTTTGTGGTATTTGCAGTAACTGTATAAGCCTGTGTAGAACTTAAATAAGGACTTGAAGGCGGATTCACAAAAACCACTGTTGGAGGAGCTGGCACAACAGGTTTCTGATAAATCACTATACGCGATTTTGTATCAGTTCCGGCAGTGTTTGTACCGGTAACCTGAATAGTATTATTTCCTTCAGCCATGATCAATGGTAATGTCAATACCTTGGTAGCAGTATTGAAACCAAACGCGGTAGTTGCATTGCCGTTAACCAACACTTGAATATCACTTGCAGAAGCCACATTCAATACCGTAGCTGTAACATCAATATTTGGTGTAGTGAAAACAACATTGTCAACGGGAGTGTAAGTAATTGTTACAACCGGTGGAGCCTGCTGAATGGCTTTCTTATAAACGATTGTTGTTGACTCAACATCAGTTCCAACATCATTTGTTCCTTTGATTTGAATCACGTTAGCTCCTTCCAGCAAACTGGTAGTAAAGGTCATCAGTTTAGAAGATGTACTATAAGCAAAACTTGTCGAAGGGACACCGTTGATGGTGAGGGTGATATTTGACGCCCCGATAACATTTTCAACTTTTGCAATCACGTTATAGTTAGAGACATAAACTACAGTTGGATCCACAGCAGGATCAAGGAATGTAACAATAGGAGGCTTAGGAGCGTTTGGTACAGAATAGATGATCGTTGTTGCCTCTACATCCATTCCAACATTATTCACCGCTTTGGTTTCAATGATATTTGCACCAATTACCAGATTGGTATTTAGCAGTAATTCTTTAGTAGTTGTGTTGTAAGAGAAATTGGTTGTTGGAATTCCATTTACTGTTACAGTGATGTCAGATTGGCTGGCAACGTTTAGTACCGTAGCAACTACATTGATATTGTTTGTGTTGTGAGTGTATGGATCAACTGACGGGAAAACATAATTTACAACTGGTGGCTGAGGCGCAACTGGTTTTGTGTAAATAATGGTTGCCGTTTTGCTGTCAGATCCAGCATTGTTTGTTGCTGTAACAGTTACCGAATTTGATCCTTCATTCAGATTCAACGTTGAATTTACAGCATGTGAAGATGAGTTAAAAGAGAATCCCGGTACCAGGTTTCCGTTAAAATAAACCTGAATCTGCGATTTGGTATCAACGTTCAGCACTGTCGAAGCCATGTTGAATACCGCATCAGACGTATTGTAAGGTGAGTATGGAGGATTTGTGATTGTAACAACCGGCGGTGCTTCAACGGGAACAGATACCTGATAAATGATTATTGTCGTTTCATAATCTGAACCGGCATCATTGAAAGCAGATATTTCAAATAAATTCTGACCTGGATTTAAAACAACCGTGCTGTAAAATTCATCACTGTATGGGTCGTATGAAAAATTAGAATTGACAATTCCATTCTGCTTGAAAGTCACGTTTGATTTTCCGTCAACATGATAAATTCTTGCACGGATTGTAAACTGATTCCATGTTGTTGTATAAGGACTAGATCCCGGATCATAAATTTCAATAATTGGTTTTTGCGGTGTTGGCTGCTCAACAATATTATTCTGATCCGTATCAAAATTATTTACGTCAGTGTCAGTATCAACATAACCGCTTCCACCCCAGAGGTGAAATTTAAATCCTGCAGAAGTGTAATGGTAAACATCATTTTTAGATGAAGGCAAGCCATCAAAAGTGTTCGGCATTCCGTCAAAATTATCTGTGCGAGTCCATGTCATTTTGTGCTCAAAACCAAAGGCAACGGCAGGCGCAATCTGATAAGAAATTCCAAAACCAAAACTTGGCATCCAGCTCCATTCAAAATCAGAATCTGTTCCTACCAAATCAGTTTCGTAATCACCATCTTGATAAAAAAGATAATTTGACTTAGTAGGATTAAATAACATGTCATTGTAATCATACACATGTTCAGTTCCAAAAATATCTTCCGTTAAATCTGATTTAACGTGATAACCTGTAGCACCAATTCCGCCAAAAACAGAAAGATTCCAACCCGTGCGTTCTCTGAGACGATTAGTATTCAAAACTAATTCCAAAGCAAAACGCGCAACGGTTGTTTTAAAATTGGGAACAAAAAACCCAACAGAATCCTGGTAATCATTAATAGTTGCTGCAGGATAAAGTGGCAAACTCAAAGCTGATGTGCTATCGAGCATGTAGTTTGTTGTTGACTGTCCTGCATAGAACGCGTGCAAAAATCTTCCGCGGATATCCCAACTGAAAACTTTTCCTGGATGCATTCCAATGGATTTACCAAGGGTCAATCCATATCCACCACGATACAAAATAGGAACTTCTGTTTGTGTGTGGAAGGTTGCTCCGCCATTTAAGCCAATAAACCAGCGGGAATCTCTGTCATAATTGACATAGGTTTGAGCAGTTGCCGATAAACTTGTGATGAAGGTTAATACAAGCAGCGTAAAAATTCTTTTCATAGTATTTCTGTTTCATATGCCATCTGCTAAAATCAATTTTCTTGTTTCAAATGAACCGAAAAATTGAGTTTAACAGTTTTGAATGAGGCCTGTTTTGGCCATTTAATTGCATTTTTCGTACCAAAGTTATAAAAATGGCGACAACTCTGGCTTTGAGCAAGATGAACTGACCCCGATTTTTGCTAAACACGTTCCTAAAACTTACAGTTTATGGATGATTCAGATTTTAACTGAAAAATAAGAAACAATGAAATAAGTCGAATTCTGGCATGAAAACTCCAGACCTCATTTTAAAAATTAGCGTTGAATAAAAAGAAACAACTGAATCAGATTCTTTTCCAGACGATGGCCGGATGAGCAAGACTTGAAGATTTTTCAGGAGTCGTTTCTGTAGAAGGACTTTGCTCTTCTACCAAAAATGTCCAGTCGTTTTTAATGATGACTTTCATAAAGCCATAGGCTTCGTGATTGGACGGATCATTTTCATTTCTGACTCTGTGGTAGTAACCTTCGCCAAATTTCAGATTGAGCGGGTTCATGATAAACTCTCCATTAAAAAGTGTCACGCCCGCCGGACTTTTTGCCGTAAAAAAGATTGAATGTTTTTTGACCTCGCAGTTTACGGTGTAATTTGCTTCTTCAGAACCTGATTGAAGGAAAACATCAAATGTCGCCTTATGATATTTGTTTTTAAGCAGATACCAGAATCTCCCAAATTGAGCAAGATAAATCAATCCGATAAGACAAAGTCCGATGAAAATTCCATACATCAGACTTCCAAAAAATTCACTTCCTGCAGTTACAGGCATATACGTGGAGTTTAAAATTGGATTTGTTTTTACGTTTAAAATTGGAATTAGGTTATGCGGTATTGCTAAAAAACAAAAAATCCCGAAGACAATGTCTCCGGGATCGTCGCTGTACCATGATCTGGCGCTATTGTCCAGCCAGCCACGCGTTGTACAAGTCAAAATAGCTTTTGGTTTCCAGGCTCACCACACCACCTGTAGTATCTCCATATTTTGCCGGAATTCCGCCAGTATAAGCCTCCAGTCCGGCTACCGAAACACCTGGCACTGAACCCATATCGGTCATTTTAACACCATCAATATAATACACCGCATCACCAGGTCTTGATCCGCGAATGATAACCTGATTGGAACCTTCCGGCATTTGAATTTCAGATGAGAAATTTGATAATAAAGCCAGCGGGTTTCTGATGTTTGGGCTTTGTTCAATGTATTCAGTTGAGATACGTATCCGTGGCATGTTTTTATCTATCACGGGCGCCTGCCACACAATCGGAACAGCAGTTAATAAATTTCCGCTGGTGAGTTTCATATCAACAAACGTCAATGCATCCGGAACAACTTCGACACCCATTGTTATCAACGTATCGAATCCTGTAGATTTAGCATAGACAGTATAAGTACCAGGTTTTAATCCATCCATTTTATATTTACCAGCTGTGTCGCAGAGAACTCCTCTGAATCCGCCTTCGGTATACGTCCAAACTTTGGCCATTGGAATAATTTGTTGTGTTTTTTCATCTGTAACTTTCCCTGTTAATGTTCCGGTTGTTACCTGTGCCTGCACCAAGTTCCCCAGTCCGAAGAATATTGCTGCGATCATAATCAGTCTCATAACTTATAATTTTTAGTTCTTGCTGATTAGATGCAACCGATTTTATTATTCCATAAAAATAATTTGAAAAAAATCAAGACGGCCTGAATATCAGGGGTAACAAGATTACTTTGAGTCAAAGATGGCGCATAACTCCATCCTCAAACAAAGCGAGCACAGCAGTTCTGACACCAGCGACTTTAAGCGCGCCGTTAGTCCAGGCATTACAAGTATTGAATAAATGATAGGAACCATTTGCTTCATAAAAATTATCGTTCGACCAATAACCTCGTTCAGGAATCAGGTCAACGTGATTTTCTGAATTTACCCTGAAAGATGTTTTAATATAATCTATAAGAGATTTATAATTTTCTGATGAAATAAATTTTTGTTTGCAATGCGGAGTCAGCACGGGCTGGTTTTCGAGATACTGAACATGCATGGCGGTTTCACTGGGTAAAAAAGCAGCATTAAAAAAGGTTGTAAATGTCAGATCATCCCAGGTTGGTGTGTCCAGAAAAAATCCTTTATCTCCCCAACCAAAAGAAATATATTCATGCTTTTGCACATTTGGAAAATCTTCGACGGGTATAAATTCCTGCCAGTTAGTATGGATAGTATTTACTGGCACACAAATATCCGTATGAACTCCATTTGACTTAATGAATATTTTAATATCATTATTTGCCTCTGAGCCCGAAACCGGAATTACAGCGAGCAAGGTTGCCAAAGAGATATAAAACACACCAAAAGCAATAATAAACTCAACAAACAAGGCTCCAAACAACAAAAGTCTTTTTATCAGCTTAATCATCTTTCTGCAATTGGTTTAATTAAAAATAATGAACTCTTCAGCAATAAGCGCTAAATTTGCAAGGTATCAGCATGTCTTTAACAAAACTTAATATCCGCAATCTTTCACTGGAAGAATTGATTAACGCCGTAGAAAAACTGGGTGAAAAAAAATTCCGTGCGAAACAGATTTATGAATGGATCTGGAAAAAAGGAATTCGTTCTTTTAGTGAGATGACCAATATTTCAAAACCGGTTATTACCAGCCTGGAAGAAAACTACTTTCTTGATTGCATTTATATATCTGATCAGCAAAAAAGTAAAGACGGAACAATTAAATGCGCGTTTAAAACGCATGATGGTTATATAACCGAAGGTGTTTTGATTCCGACCAGCACAAGAGTTACGGCCTGTATTTCATCACAGGTTGGGTGCAGCCTGGCATGTAAATTTTGCGCAACCGGAAGATTAAAAATGATGCGTAATCTTTCTCCAGGAGAAATATATGATCAGGTTTTGCTTTTAAACAATCTTGCAGAGAAAGAATACAATCAGCATCTAACCAATATTGTTTTTATGGGAATGGGTGAGCCACTTCTTAACTATAAAAACATGCTGGCGGGAATTGATAAAATATGTTCTGAAGACGGTTTACATATTTCATCAAAAAGGGTAACGGTTTCTACCGCCGGAATTGCAAAAATGATTCAGCGCCTTGGAGATGATCAGGTAAAATTTAATCTTGCGTTATCACTCCATGCCGCCAATGACCAAAAGAGAAGTCAGATCATGGAAATAAATGAAAGCAATGATCTTGCTTCATTAGCCGAAGCATTAAAATATTTTCATGAGAAAACCGATACACGTATCACATTTGAATACATTATTTTCAGAGATTTTAATGATTCGTTTCAAGACGCGAGAGAGCTTGCTGAATTTTGCAAAAATGTACCTGTCAAAATCAATATTATTGAATATAATCCAATCGATGACGGTGAATTCAAACAGGCATTGCCAGACAAAACCGATGCGTTTGCAAAATATCTTGAATCACTGAACCTTGTAGTTAATGTGAGAAGAAGTCGTGGAAAAGACATTGATGCTGCATGCGGACAACTGGCGAATAAAAATGGCGCTGTTGCGTTAAAAGAACGAGTACTGAAATGAAAGCGTATCGAGTAATAGTATCCCTTATGTTTTTTTCCCTGACTGGATGGGGACAGCTCAATTCACCGGTCAAAGGTGAAAGCTACTCAACTGCACGCAAAGAAAATTTCAATGGATTTATCGGAGAAAACAGCAACACACTTTTTACAATTGATTATCTCTATCTCAGCAGAAAAAAACAGGAACTCATTGTAAGAAAATTTTACAAAAATGATCTCAAACTGGTGGATTCAAAGAATATTTATGAAGTTCCACCCGATGGATTTTATGGAGAACCGGTTGAAGTATTTTATAACAACGACACCATTTACATGTTTTCAAATCTTTATAACGAACAGGAGAAAACCATGTATATCACTATGGAGTATTTTGATGTGAATGGTGAACGATTATTTAAAACAATTATTGATACCATTCCGGATGATGAAGAATTATTCATTGAAGAGGAAAATGAAAATAATGGATTTGTATTGCTGAAATCACATAAGTTCAGCAATCTTACCGAACAGGAAATTGATGTAAAATATGTGCGTAATTCCGGAAATATAAATTGGATGAAAACGCTTAAATCTCCAATGGCACTTCAAAACCTGGATATCGAAAAAGTGGTTTATCAGGAAGAGACAGCTTTATTTGTTTTGTGCAATTACAATTTTGAACCGGGCGCAATAGGCTCAGAAGATGAACGCAGCATGATCAATAACAAATACGCATTATGGGCCTATGACCCGTCAGCCAATTTTCTGAAAGAATTTGAAATCAGAATGAAAGGAAAATGGGCAAACGGAGTACGAATGCAATTGAATAATCATCAACAGCTGGTGCTTGCCGGCTTTTTTAATGAGACAAGGTACCAGAGCATGAATGGTATGTTCTCTCTGATTATCAACCCCAATTTGAGTATTGAAAATTCTGTCTTTTATCCGTTGAGTGAAGATGACCTTGCAAAATTTATTGAAGAAAAGGACAGAGGAAAAGTGAAAGAACTTGAAGACTATCAATTGAATGAAATGGCCATGTTGGAAAACGGTGGGTATTTTCTGCTGGGTGAACGTTACTACAAATACATTGAGCGTACATACGATCCCCGAACCAACATCACAACAACCACTGAACACTATAATTATAATTCAATCATTGTAAGTTATTTTGATAGTCTAGGAAATCACCAATGGACAGACCGCGTTCCAAAATTTCAAACCTCAACCAATGATTTTGGATTTTATTCCTCTTTCACTTTTTTGAATACGGGAAATGAACTTTATCTCTTTTTTAACGACAGCGAGAAAAACAATGAACTCGCATTAAATGACTATTTCAATTACAAAGGTTTGTTCAACAATCGCAGATTTCAGATTTCTTACGTTCATCTTGATTCATCTGGTTTGAAATCAAGAGGACCCATTATCGGAACAGAAAATTCTTATATACTTCGGGCAAAAGACTGCAACCGCATCAGTGAAGAAACAATGTATTTATTTACAGAGCTGGGACGTGACGCAAAAGTGTTTTCCGTTTCAGTAAAAAAGAAATAGAAATTATTTTTTAGAGTTTTGATCTCTGATTGCTTCACTTTTCTGAAGCTTCTTTGCAAGAAATCTTCTCACCACCGCCAGCAAAGCTGCTACTGCCGGAGCAAGAAAATAAAACGACCACTTATCAAAGCCATCCATAAAGCAAAGTACCACCACAAGTATTAAAGAAATTGCGGCCATCCACCACCAGAAAATTTCAAGTTTTTTATTGAGTTGTGCTAAGTTCATTTTATCTGTTATTATTCCATTCAGCCGTTACATGGTGTGTATTGTAATTACTGAATGTTTCGTTTGCATCCATACCGTATCCGCTGATATAACTTTTTTCACCGATGATTTCAAACGCCTTATCAGTGCGGATTCTTTTTGTTGCCTGATCCCAGTATAATTCTTCCGTTTTCAGGGTTTGATTTTTGTCAAAGTTCGTAAAAATAACTTTACTTCTGGCAAAGAATGAATTGCTGCTTTCCATTTGCTCAGCATAATCAGCCGTGAGGGTTGCTTCTATTGAATCTCTGCTTTTAAAAAAATTAACCTGAAAGCCATTTTTAAAAATCGTTTTTTGTTCTGGCTGAGAAAAAGATTCCATTCGCGTGGCAATAATTTCAAAACGCACCACACCTGAATCTGAATAAAGCGAATGAACATTGGTGACAATCTGGTCAGGTGAATCATTGGTTGCCGTAACCAGTTTTACATTTTCCAGATCATTCTCACATGAAAAAAATATTCCTGCCAGTACGCTGGCAGGAATAAAAATCATTCGGATATTTTTTAAGAATTTCACTACTGGTATCTAGCAGTTGTGCTTTCACCCCAGCAAGGAAGTGAAACGGATGAACCTTCAGAAACGCCCACGTTAAATCCTTCTTCTTTGGTAGGTGCATCACCCAGGAATTTTCCAGTGCTTACTTCTTCACCTAACGCTGCTGCTTTTCTATAATAGTCATTCGCCAGCCAGAAATTTGCTTTTCTGTCAAACGTTGTATCACCACATCCGTTGGCAGAAGCTGCAACTGCATTACCACAAATCACCATGGCTTTTCCCTTCAATTCACCTTCAACCAATTTTGCAGTTCTGAATGCATCTTTGTAACGTTTTGCACGATATTGTGAATCAGCAAGTGCATACGTGTATTTATCCTTATTTGCACCTGTACCTTCCATTTCAACCGCCTTCTGCATGTAGTCAACAGCTTTTGTTTCATTGCCGTTTTCCAGATAATATTTACCGGTCAGGTAATATGCTTCAGCAGTTGGATCAAGGGTAATCAATGTGTCCATTAATTTACCGTAAGTTTCAGTTGACTGACATTTCTTTTTGTCAAGCAAACCAATATATGCTTTTACCTTTTCAGATTTAGCCGTTTTATCTTGTGGAAGAGATCCCAATTTTTTGTCCACTACACCTGTGAGCATGGTACAATCATTTACAATCTGAACAAAATATTTATCCAGAAACTCCTGTGCTTCATCGTATTTCTTTGCACCTTCTTCATCAGCAGCTGTGCGTTTTGCAGCTGCACCTGAAGTACAATAGTCAGACAAAATCATGTATTCTTCGATCACATAATTTCTAATTTCTTCTTTCTTGTCAGCAGGAGCCGGGTTAAATTTATTGGTGATCAGATGTTTGAAATACTGACGGATGTATACAGGCGCTGATTCACCTTTCATCGTATGAACACATTCTTTGTAAAGTGAATCGATTTTATCAATACGCTTGTCATCTTCTGTCATCATCATGGTTGCGTATTTTCCTTTCCAGTCAGGATTTGCTGGTTCTTTTTTGATGAGACTTTCATAGATCCAGTAAATAGAATCACGTAACACAACTTTCTTTGCTGCGTCTTGTTCAGCATCGTAAAGTTTCAGATAAGCGATACGTCCGTTGGCAAAGAATTTTTTATCTACGCCGTCAAAACCACCGCAATAGTTATAAGCCTGTCCCCAAAAGTACATGGCGTCTTTATACATTTCCTGTTTAAGATACTGATAATACAAACTCTTATATTTACCACAATTGGCTGAATCAGCCTGAGCGTTTGCAGATACACTTCCAATGATTACCAGTGCCAATGCTAAAATTAAATTCTTCATATTCATGTCTTGAGTTTTTATGCTTATTCTTAATCGTATTTACGTTTTACAAACCAGAGTTCATTTCTGTCAGGGATGATTGATAATCCGAAATAAAATCCCAGGTATTTTTCATTTATTAACCCGTTATCGGTAGTACCCATATTCCCCAACGACGCTCCCAGATTTATACTGGTGTTAGTTGAATTAATATTCACCGGTAATCCAAATCCAAAAGTCATGCCATAGTCATTGAGATCTGTACCGTTTATTGAGAGTTGTGTTTGTGTATAATTGAAGCCAACCCGGTAATTTGTACGCGCTAAAATATTGATTGACGGGTCATTGCCTATCACCGGGCAGTACTCAATTCCAAATCCAACAGCCATGCGGTTCTTGTAGTAATCTGTAGTAACTGTTGAGCCAAAGTTTTCATAATAGGCTGACCAGTCTTGAATATTCACTTCTGTTCCAATTCTCAAAAGACGTTCCCCTTTTTTTGATGGTTTCCACCCGATACGGTATTCAAATCCAATCCTGTACTGGTCCGGAATAAAAACTGATCCTTGCTGATCTCTTACGTATTCAACCGTATCCAATACGTAAGACTGCCCTCCGTAATAACTGCCCAGATAATTGTGTGCGTATAAATCAGAAAAAGCACGTAATTTGAATCCGGGCGCATAAGTTGCGGCAACTGAAACAGATCCGTTTATTTTATTTTCATCGTATGCAGGTCTGAAATAGTACTGATAATTAAATCCGAAATCAGCCGCCAGATCCGATAATCTGAGGTCACGCGTCACTCTGGAATTATACAATCCTCCTCCGGTAAAAAATTCAAACGACTGAATTTTGGATGAAGAACCAAAAAGATAATTTCCATTAGCACCTATAGCCAGTATATGAGTGCGAACGGTATATGTTGTATCCTTTTTAGAATAGCTGGTATCCAATTTTGAAAAATTCAAAGGTTTATATCCAATACCAAAAAAAACTTTTGATATGGCACCAGAACCTTCATCCACAGCCTGACTCACCGTGTCATCATCACTGATACCATATTTTGTTATGGTATATCCTGTGAAAGAATATGGCACCAAACCAAAACTAAGTCCCCAATTTTTTTTGACCGGCAGCGCCAGTTGAAACTGATTCAATCCCAGGTATTGCTGACGGGTAGAACTGGAAGTGGTAGAAAATTGTGAAACACGGCCACTCATGCCTACCTGAAAAATTGGGCGGTAACGCTGCACGTAAGCATAATTAGCCGGATTAAAATTACTTGCAATGGTAGAATCTGAATTTGCAATTGAAATCCCTCCCATAGAATGGAAAGCGGCATATTGTCCCTGATTGAGTTCACCAATACCAAAAACGCTGTAAGGATTTTGTGTACCTTTTTGTGCAAATGTCAAACCTGAAGTAAGAACAGCAAGAGCGGACAAGAACTTAGTTACGTGCAATGTTATGTTGTAGTATTTCATTTAGTCCGATCAGTGTTAAATCAGGATTGGCAAAGATGGGATTTTTAAAGGCTTTATCAAAATAGTCCAAATCTCCGCCGGTCATAAAAATTGTTAAGTCAGCAAAATCAAGACTATAACGGTCAATAAAACCATTTATTTCATGAATGAGTCCGGTCCTCACACCAGCATGAATACTGGAATTTGTGTCTCTTCCGATTTCAGAACTTTCTTTTACCGGATCGAGAAGCGGTAAACGGTCCGTAAATTTATTCAGTGACAAATAGCGCATGGAGTAACCAGGGCTAACGGCTCCCCCAAGATAATAACCATCAGAATTTACCAAATCATATTTGACACAAGTTCCAAAATCAACCACCAATGAGTTGTTTCCGGGATTTAATTTCCAGGCCCCAACTGCATTTGCCAACCGGTCTTTGCCAAGGGTTTCTGGAGTTTTATATTTTATTGTGAGAGGAACTGATGTGGCACCCGTTAACTCAAAATAATTTGCCGGATTCAATTCTGTTAAGTTCAACGCATCTTCTACCACAGTAGAGACAATAATGGATGCTCCTGAAAAATTGTTTTCCTTCAGCCATTTTACAATTTGGTCAGTATCAGCTTTTCTAAAAATCTCCTTACGGATTAATTTATCTTTTTCAAAAAAGCCAATTTTTGTCGCTGTATTTCCCTGATCAATTATCAGATTCATAGCACAAAGTTGCCTAGAATACAATGATTTCAGACTTTAATAAGCAAAAAAAATAATTTCAATAGTGAAAATTTAGAATTAGGTTTGTATCTTTGCCCCCACCAAATCAGACTAAGGCGTAATTTTTTAGAATCGATTTGCAGGTTTTAAAAAGTTAAAACGATAATAATTAGGCGGTGATGTAGCTCAGTCGGTAGAGCAAAGGACTGAAAATCCTTGTGTCGGAGGTTCGATTCCCTCCATCACCACTAAATCAGAAAACGAGATGTGAACCATCTCGTTTTTTTTTGCATATACCTCTGTAGCAATACCCGTAGGGGCGACTCGCGAGTCGCCCCTACGGGTATTGCCCCTACCGAGGTATTGCGGAAAGCTGCTGATATGCAATTTCTGGTCAAACTTTTTTGACACCACATTCGTTATTCTACTTTGATGGTTCATCAAATCAAAACTGCGGGTTTCCCTGAAGTTTCGTAAATTTGTTAGGGTGAGTATTTTTATTAGGACAATATATCTGCTGGTTTTGCTATGCGTTTCTTTTGGCGCACTTGCAACTCACAACCGTTCTGGCACAATACGCTACAGACATATTTCCGGATATAAATATGAATTCACTGTTACCACCTGCACCAAATCAAGCAGTGAAGCTGACAGACCTGAACTTGAAGTTAAATGGGGTGATGGCTCTTCTGACACAATACCCAGAATAAGCATCGAACTGATCCCTCCTTACGACGTTCAGATTAATACATACGTATACGAACATACCTACACCGGGCCGGCATCATATATTATTAGTGTGGAAGATCCAAACAGAAATGCAGGGGTAGTTAACATCAACAATTCGGTAGACAAAGTTTTTTGCATTCAGACAGAGTTAATTATCTCTCCCTTTATTGGAACTCCAAATAACTCTTTGATTATTGAAGATTGTCCCTGTCCTGAATTTGCATGTCTGAATCAAATGTACTGTTATAATTTGTCAGCGTACGATCCAGACGGTGACAGTTTAAGTTACTCGCTTGTTCCATGTCGTGGTGAAGATTGTCTGGAAATGAGTATTCCGGCAATTTACCGTTATCCGGACGATATTGGAGGCGGAGTGATGACAATAGATTCAATTACAGGAACACTCTGCTGGGATGGACCACAAGTTCCCGGTGAATACAATCTGGCGATAAAAATTTCAGAATGGAGAAATGGATTTTATGTTGGAGCAGTAGTTCAGGATATGCAGCTTACCGTGCAGGCTTGTTTAAATAATCCTCCGGTCATTCAGGACGTTCCTGACACATGTGTCTTTGCCGGTGATTCAATAAGTATTGAATTTGTGGCAACGGATCCTGACCCGGGACATTCAGTTACCATTTACGCAACCGGTGCTGTTTTTCATCAGACAAATAATCCTGCATCTTTTGCTGAAGAAACAGCATTGAATTCGGTAAGCGGATTTTTTATCTGGGAACCAGATTGCAGCAATGCCTCAAATGCACCTTATTCAATTATTGTTCACGCTGAAGACAACGATCCTGGTGTACAATTATCTGATTTGAGCACCTTCAGAATCAAAGTGAATATTCCACCTGTCACAAATCTTACGGTAACTCCAACCGGTAATTCCATGACATTAAATTGGGATGCGTCTGCATGTGCAGGTATCGTTTCTTACAACATTTACAGAAGTATTGACAGCACCAATTCGATTGACAATTGCTGTGAATCTGGCACCGCAACCACCATGGGTTATGCATTGATCGGTAATTCAGCAACAAACTCATTCGTTGATAACGGACCTCTTATTGTTGGAAATGATTATTGTTATATGATCACTGCAGTGAATCAAAGTGGTGTTGAAAGTTGCGTATCAGCTCAGGACTGCGAACATCTTAATTTTGAAATACCAGTGATGACTCATGTTACTGTATATGAAACAGCAACATCAAATGGAAAAGATTCCGTCATCTGGTCTTATCCAAAAGAACTGAATACAATACTTTATCCGGGTCCTTATCATTATCAGTTGTACCGGTCTGATAATTATGGCGGCGGAACAGAAACACTTGTACTTACTTCACCTCAAGAAGTTTCTATTTTGAATGACGATACCATATTTACAGATGTAGTTTTATCTACTGAGACCTTACCTTATACTTATCGCGTTGAATTATTCAGTGACAATCTTTTAATTGGATCTTCCCTTGAAGCATCATCTATTTTTATAATGCTCGCTCCAAATGATAATCAGATTGGTATTACGTGGACAGAAAATATTCCGTGGACAAATACATCGTATGAAATTTACCGCGAGTCACCAACCGGCAGCGGAATTTTTACTCTTATCGGAACAACGAATTCAATTGGATTCACAGACACAGGTTTGGTAAATGGACAAACTTATTGTTACAAAATAAAAACAACAGGAGGTTATACTTCCAGTGGAATTATCAATCCAATTATCAATTGGTCGCAAGAAGCTTGTGCGGTTCCAGTTGATCTTACAGCACCTTGCGCACCTGAAATTTTTATAGATGGTGATTGTGATAAGGAAGAAACGTATATCAACTGGACCAATCCAAATAATTCATGTGCAGATGATGTCACCCGATACAATTTATATTTTGCTCCATTCTACGGCGATACACTGGAACTGCTGACAAGTTTTGCAACAGAATTTGACACATTCTATGTGCACAAAGACAGAGGCAGCATTGCCGGTTGTTATTATGTTACCGCTCTTGATTCAATTCAATACAACAATGAAAGTGAACCATCAGATAGTGTGTGTATTGATAATTGTGCAGGATATTATGAGTTACCCAATGTATTCACACCAAACATAGATGACATTAATGATCTTTACCATCCGCTTTTGCCTTATAAGTTTGTTGACAGCATTGATCTCAAAATTTTTAACCGCTGGGGAGATTTGGTTTTTGAAACTACCGACCCGGATATCATGTGGGATGGCACAGATATGCAAACGGGAAACAAACTGAATGACGGCGTTTATTTTTATACCGTTGTGGTTTACGAAATAAAACTGGAAGGTTTAATTCCAAGATCATTTCAAGGAAATATTCAAATATTAAATGCTGAATAATGTTTACCGGAATTATTGAATCACTTGCTCGACTGGAAAAAGCGGAAAAAGAAAACTCCAATGTTCATTTTACTTTTTCCTGTCCTTTTACTTCAGAATTAAAAATTGATCAAAGCGTAGCACATAATGGATGTTGCCTGACAGTTGTTTCAATTCAGGGAAATCAATATACCGTTACTGCCATTGATGAAACCCTGAAGCGCACAAATCTGGGATTAATAAAACCAGGCGCCGAAGTAAATTTAGAACGCTGTGCGCAAATTGGTTCGCGTTTAGACGGACACATTGTACAGGGTCATGTAGATACCACCGCAACCTGTACAGAAGTGAATAATTTGGATGGAAGCACTGAATTTGTTTTTACCTATAATTACGATGATGTTACCGTGCCCAAAGGTTCAATTACCGTTAACGGCGTTTCACTCACCGTTGTAAAATCAGAAGATAAGTTGTTTTCTGTGCATATCATTCCATACACCATTGAACATACCAATTTTAAAAATCTGAAACCAGGTTCAGTGGTCAATATTGAATTTGATATTATTGGAAAATATGTGAAAAGACTGATGGGAAAATAACGCTGTCCATTATTTTCTTACCAATTTCATCAGTTCATTTTTTGCGTCAGAATTGATCTGAATAAAATAAACGCCACTGGAAATTTCATCTTCAAATTTTATCTCAATCAATTCATTTGCTGGCATCATACTTTCGATCAGCACAATTCTGCCAGAAGCGTCTGAGATTATTACTGAAACCAATTCACCTGAATTCAATCCTGAAATTATAAGATGATTTTCAAATGGATTTGGGTAAACAACCAGATCATTTACATTTTCATCCAACGCTGTCACATCAATCACCTCAACCATTTGTATCAAGGTATCATTTGGACATAAATCATTTTCTGCAATCAATGTAACCAGATAAGAACCTATTGCACCAAAATCATTCCAGGGATTAGCATCCGTTGACGTATTTCCATCACCAAAATCCCAGAAATAGCCTGAAGAATTGGTTGAATTATTTGTGAAGAAAACTGCTGAGTTTGGCCAGATAGCCGGTGAGCTGGAAGAAAAATCAGCAACAGGAGATTGCGCTACATTAATGGTTACAAATTGTGTTGAAGTACTTGTATCTGTACCTTCAATGGCATGCAAAATAACTTCAAATGAACCTGACGTTGTATAAGTAACCATAGGATTTATATCCGTACTGAATGCAGGAATTCCATTTTCAAATTCCCAATAAAAATTACTTGCATTGCTGGAATTATTTGTGAATTGAATTTCAGATCCATTGCAAATCACTGGATTGGCAGGTAAAATAAAATCAGATGATGGAGGAATAACTCCGCTTTGTAAAATTTGTCCGTCTGAATTTGTAACCAGAGATTCTAAGCCTGCTCCATTAATAGATTTCACAGAAACATAATACGTTTGACCAATTACTAAAGACAACCCTGTTTCAGTAAAAGATGTTGCCAATAAATTATTCGTCCAGTTTACAACATCTGTTCCGCCTGAAGTAGTTCCAATTGCGTACCAGTATGATGCTATATCAGAATGAGTGTCAGAAGAAGCTGACCAATTACCGGTAATTTCAGAAGCAGTATTAAACAAATCATTGTCTCCCGCATTTCCATCATTTACAGTTGTAATGTCTGATGGAGCTGTCCAGTCAATATTCAAAAGTTCTTCATCAACAACTGAAAAATTATCTGCAAAATCTATGTTTACTGAACTGATTTTTCCAGACGGTGTTGCTGGATTTTGATTTTGATATCTCAATTCATCAGACATACTTCCAATTGAAATGGTTTCTGTTGCTGAACGACTTTTATAGACAGTCAAATTATCAAAAGTACTCAGTGAATTCCCAGTTCTTGGAGAAATTGAATTTCCAGAATTAAAAGGACTTGGATCCACCCATTCAGAAACTAGTTCATTGTCTAAAAATGCTTTTATTGTTCCTGTTGAAGGATCAAAGTAAATTTTGAAATCATAATTAATATTAGGGTCAACCACTGCATCATCATCCGTCATCAAAACAATACTGTTGGCGGTTGATTTATATATCTGACATTTATTTTGATCAGCTCTCCAGAAAACCATATAGGAGTCACCACGCTGATCAAGTGTCGGATCACTGCAGAAAAAGTGTAATCCCGCACGACGATTTGTTCCTGTACCGTTAATCTGACCTTGCCAATGATAGAGATAAGCGTGTTGATCATCCTGATTCAATGATGCATAAATGTTTGAATTATTCACCGCTTCATCATTGTGTTGCAAAGCGCCTGAATTTAAAATCCATGTTCCGGTTTGAGAAGTCCACTCTGGATGAATAACTGTACCTGAAAACTCATCGCTGAAAAAACCAAAATCAGAATTTGATCTCCATTCTGTTCCATCAAAATCTGAAACACAATAAAAATTCTCAGCTACACCCATATCATCTCCATCCGTAAAATCAGCAGTGAAATCTGCCGTTTTCCAAAGTCCGGTTGTAGAAACAGAAGTAGTTGGTGGATTAGCATCCGTCACACAATTGTAGGTTGCCATAAAACCAGAGCTTACTGTTGAAACATCAGAAGTAAATCTGAAAGTCACCGCACCGGATGAAGTAGAAAAATTTCCCGGAGATGTTGCTCCGGTATATGTGCCAATTAATGTTGACGCCGTGGTTGGGCCATCATAGATATAGAGATAATCATAATTTGATTCTACATTAAATGAAGAAAATGAAACATCAATACTGGTTGCATTTGGCGGAGCAATGGTCCAGGTATAATCTTCATTGTTGTAATAATTTTTAAAAGGTCCGCCAAAATCGTGAATCATTCCTGAACAGGAATCTGCATAACATTCAGTCATAAAATCTTCAAGTGCATTCCACAATTCAGAATAACCGTTGTCATAACCGAGTGCCCAAATTCCGATACCTGCAATTCCACTTGTTCTGACATGTTGCAACCTCTTTCTGAAAGCATCTTCCAGTGAAATAAAACACTGTTTATTTCCGCCACTATTGAACGCATAAATATCCGTATAGCTGTCATCATCCCAGGTGTGATTTCCTGTAGAATAATTGCCTGATGTATTATCCATCACATACTCATAGGTACGTGCAACACCAGCGCCGGTAGTTGTTGAGGGAATAGTTAATGAAGTTGTCGGCCACTCATACCCGTAATACGGTAATCCCATTACCAATTTATTTTTTGGACATCCTGCATCCAAATAATCGGTTGTAGTTTTTGATAACGTATAATTATACGATGATCCAAAATGATAAAGTGGATCACACGGACCGGTGCTTCCGCTTCCCTGATAATAATAGGCATAACCCATAACAATGTAATGATCCACTTCAGGTTCCATAATTGAAAAATCAAACACATCATTCCAGTCAACCGCATACAAAACTGTACTCACTTCAGAACCCGGAATGGCAGTGTGCATCTGATTACTCAAATCAACCATAAAATTTGCAAAATTGGTTTTTTGTGAGGCGGGTAAACCTTCAAAATCAATATTCACTCCATGTGCTCCGCGTGTCTGAACAAGATTAATGAGGTTGTCAATCAGATTTTGTTTTGCTGTTGAATTAGTTAAAAAAGTAGTGAGATCAGTACCACCAAAAAGTGTTACACACAACGTTACCTTTACACCATTTGCCAGTGCGGCATCCACTGCAGAGGAGGTTGCCCAACCGTGTGTTGAAAGTGGTTCACCGTCAGCCGGATTTACTTCATACGAGAAAAAAGAAAAATGCGTGAGTAAAGACCAATCATAATTAGCGTAGGCTGAACCTACCCAATACGGATGCCATCCATACACCACTTTATCTGGAGTACAACCTACTTTTGTTTGAGATGAAGTATAAATTTCTGTGTTTACATTTTCTTCATACCACTCCGTTGAATGATTGAGTGAATTATAATATTCTAATTGTTGCTGATGGATGGAAATGGAATCCTGAGAATAAGCAAAAGCAGAAACAAAAAAGCAGATCAACAACAATAAACGCATGACAAAAAATTTGGGAGCGCAAATATAGTCATTATATGAAGCTGATTAGTTATCAAATACTTATGAAGTGAATTGAAATTCTTTAAATGGTTTTAGAACTATTAACGGTAAAATAAAAAAGAAATCTTTTACTCCCAGATTTTAATCAAATCTCTCAAATCAATTTCATTCAATGAAGTCAGAATACGATCAGCAATAATTAAACGCTGGTCATACTGATGTGATTTTTCAGGAACAGCAACTACTTTCATTCGCGCAGATTTTGCCGCTAGTACCCCGTTGAAGGAATCTTCTATGACCAGACACTCCGTTGGGTGAATATTTAATTTTTCAGCGGTAGTTAAAAATACTGCGGGATGCGGTTTACCATAAACTTCAAATTCTGCCGAGTGTACCTCATCAAAATACTTTTCAATCTTCAACTTTTCAAGTACGGCATTGATGATCCGTTGATAAGAAGAGGTTGCTAGCGCAATTTTATACCCGTGCGATTTAAAAAGTTCAAGGGCTTCATAAACTCCTTCAAGAGCCTTTCCTTGCGCATGAATTTCACGTATCAGTACATCAACAATATCATCAGCAACTGCCTCAATGGATTTATTTTTCCAACCCACTTTTTTATGCCATAACCGCACCACTTCATCAATGCGAAGTCCAACCGTTTCTTCGCAATCGGTTTGAGTCAGATTGATTCCTACTCTACCAAATCCTTCTATCTCCGCAATTTTCCACAAGGGTTCAGAATCAATCAGCACACCATCCATGTCAAAGATTACAGCTTTCATTCTTTCAGTTTTATTTCATATAAATTTCCTCCACCCAAACCTTTTTTGTACTCATCAGTCATGTACCAGCAGTTTTTTGATTTGAAACAAATGGCCTCACGCTGTCTGACCAAATTAAGCTGATACGATTTTACATTTCCGTTCCAGAAATGAAGACCAGTAAATCCATCAATGATATACAAACGTGAATAAGTAAGCAAAACTACTTTCTTATATTTTTCAGAATAATCAGCCGCGGTCACCGAACAAAATCTCCAGTCAGAAGAACATAACTGAATCGAACCAATTTTCTTTGCCTTATAATCTCCGGCCTTGTCCGGCAACACATAAATGTTTGTAATTCCTGTGTAAGGTTCTGTTCTGCATTTGGTAAAGAAATACAAAGAATCATTGGCCCAGAAAAAAGCCTCACAGTCAAAATTCATTTCCTTTTTTGATGGAGGAAATTTGGTTTGATCTTCATACGTAAATTCAATTTTTTTTGGTTCAACTTTGTCTTTCTCCAGAAAATTTTTTGGAAGAATGTAGACAAAACATTTCTCTCTTTTATTCAGATTATTGCCAAAAGCACCAATGTAAACGCGTCCGTCATCATCTACCGTTAAATCTTCCCAATCGTTGTTTTTTACTCCTTCAATTTCAATGGACCGATGTGTACCTGCTTTTATATCCAAGACAAAAAGTTCAGGATCATTTCCTCCATCATTGTGTGTAAGCAGATATCTATCCTGATAAAAGACAAGACCTGAAGTTTCATACATCTTATCCGGCAATTCAACCAGCTTTTTCATAGTCAGCTGAGACCAACCCTGCAAGGAAAAGAATAAAATGAAAAGGCCTGTCCATCTGAGCATAGATCAAAGATAAAAATTAACGCACATTTAAAGCGCCAACATCAATAAATTCAAGTATCCTAAAAAGAACATCAACTTTTTTTGGTTACCTTTTCAACGTTATTACATCTTCTGGAAATAACCGTTATGAATGAATTGAAAATAATAACACTGATGCAGCAGGGCCAATTCGAAAAAGCCTTTGAAAAATTGTATCGTTATTTTCCAAGAACACGCAAACATATATGTCAGAATTCAGGTTCAACTGAAGAAGCTTTGGACATTTTTCAGGAAGCACTCATCTTACTTTACAAAAAAGTCAATGGCGGAATCTCAGAAAAAGACTTCAGCTGTGAAGGTTATCTGTTCACTTCCAGCAAACTTTTGTGGAGCAATGAACTTAGAAAAAAGAAAGTAAGACTGGCAGATTCCATTGAACAAAATGTCAAAGGAAAAGTCCACGCCGCTTTTGCTGATGAAGATGAAATTCAAAAGCACATAGATAAAGAAGCTAAATATAAAACCATCGAACAAGTTCTTTTAAAACTGGGTGAAAAGTGCCGAACCATTCTGGAACTTTTCTATTTCAAATCACTTTCTATGGAACGTATTGCCGCTAAAGTTGGATTCAAAACCGTAGAATCAGCCAAGGTTCAAAAGTACAAGTGCATAGAATCTGCAAGAAAATTAGCCCTGGCCAACATGATGTCTAACCAAAAAACGGAAACATTATGAGAATGGAACTGGCAATGATAGAAAAAATTGAAATGTATATCATGGGAACGATGGACGATACACAAAAAAATGCTTTTGAAAATTCATTGAATTCAAATGCTGAACTTCAGACACAAACAAATTTCCAGATAGATTTAATGGAGGGCATAGTACGATTTGGTCTGAAAAATGCTTCCAGACAAGCCTATCGAAAATACAATCTTAAAAAGTGGTTATTCCGGTTGAGTATTTTGTTATTGCTATTACTCACAGTATCCACAGTAATTATAATGAGTACAAATAATTCAGAACAATCTACTGAATCCTCTGAAAACCCAATTACAAATCAAGAAAACATAATTCTGCCCGAAACTGACTCAACCGGTATAAGCGATTCTACTCACGCAGATACAACTGCATTCATAGCGACAGACACGATGGTCCAAAAGTCAACAATTAAATCTTCACCAACAAAATCTCAACCGGAAAATACAACCAACAACCTCAATTCAAATGACGAATTAAAAATTGAATCCACCAGCAACATCGAAAACAAACCAGATGATGTAAAAAAAACAAATCAAACAACTAGTTCTTCTGTTATACAACAACAAGAAGAAGAAAGAAAATTAGTCTGTCAATGGAAAATACATCAGGAAACCAATAAGGAACAACTAAATAGAATAGTCAACGAAATTGAAGCGTGTAACGGCAAAATTGAAACCAGCGCGGTTAATTACAAAAACGGTGGCGTTTCAAAAATCAGTTTTGTGGTTTCTAATAAATCTGGTAAAGTAGAATATCACTCACCAGATTTAAGAGAAGGATTTATAATTTGTATCAATTTTTACGATGAAGGAATTTCAGTCGGTCTTTGTGATGAAAGATTAAATGAATTTGAACAGAAAGACAACAATCGTGATGGAATTTCAAACTCCATAAAAAGTAATCAACAATTAACCACGGATGCTTCTGATAGAATGGATAATCCCGGAAAAAACAAACATAAAAGAAAACGATTTTTCAAACAAACTGAAAAATTTGAGTCAGGCAGAAAAAGAGGTGACTATAAGACAAAGAAAAAATACTACCGTTGATTTGAATGAGCTGATTTTTTACCCAACCATCGAGGAAGTAAAATTGATCCGAGAAGTAAATAAGGATAATAGGAAATCAATCTCCAAAGAAAGGCAAGACTCAATGCAAGGGCTCCATTCACAACATAATCCGACAACAGCTCACCAAATAAAAATTCTGCCATACCGGTTCCGCCAGGGGTTGGTGTTATAATTAATACCAGCCACATCATCAGTTGTCTGCCAAGTATAATGAGCTGGTCACCCAGACCAATTTCAATAAATGCAAGTAAAATAAAATTGATGACCAGAAAGCGGGATAACCACGACCAGCAAGTGGCAAGAAATAGTTTTATCCAAAAGATTTTCGATTTTCCTTTGAGTTCAGAGGAAGCAATTTCAATATCCTCTCCAAACTTTTTTGCTTTTTCCATCCGGTGTTTTAAAAACGGCAGCCGGTAAATGTTCATGGCAATTTTCCCAAACAACTTTGGATAAATAAAAACGCTGGTCATCAAAAGCAGATTAGCCAATGCAAGAATGGAAAATCCAATCCAGAAAAAGAAAAAAATATCAGCGCTAATAGACTCCAGTTGGACCGGAAGAAGTGATTGCATGGAGATGAATAAAAACAAAAACGGAAGGAAAATGATGTAAAAGAAATTATCCATGATTGCCGTAATAATTACCAGTGCGGTTGATTTTCCAAGCGGTATTTTTTCACGCTGCAAAATAAACATGGCTACAGCGGCTCCTCCAACAACACCCGGAGTTATTGCTGATGCAAATTCCCAAAGTAAAATCACATTGATACTTTGTTTCCAGGTCAACATTCTATCAGTCAGAATACGGATTCTAACCACATAAGCAAGATCTCTGAACACCATCATTAGCAGAGCGAGAAAGAGAAAGAGCATGGAAGATGGGGTGAATGTAATTAAGCTCCAGTCAATTTTAGATTTAGAAAATTCATTATAAAAAAGAAAAGCCGAAATGACAACGCAAATGAACAGCACCAAAAAAATTCGGCGGTAACTAAGCAATGTTGATACTTCCTTTTCCTGACTCATTTGTGATGTGAAGGAAGTTAAATGTAGAAAGAAAAACTAATCCCCGACAAATTCAATTTCGATTCTGCGGTTGATGTCTCTCCCCCATTTGTATCTATTTGGAGCAATCGGATTTTCAGATCCCCAGCCTTTATAAATTAAGCGGCTCGAATCAATTCCGTTTGCAACCAGATAATCATAAACCGCCTTTGCGCGCTGTTCTGACAGCAAAATGTTGTTTTCTTCAATTCCTGAAGCATCGGTATATCCATTAATTGTAATTTTTACATGTTTGTGATGCTTCAGATAATGAACCAGCTTATCGAGATTTTCTTTACCAATTCCGCTTTCAGGAAGTGTTGCCATGCTTGACGGAAAATTGAGCGAATCAATTATAAATACAGCTCCCAGATCATCTGCTCCCTGATTTTCGAAAAAATAGGAAAGCGACATTTTTCGCAGTTTTTCTTCATCCACTACATTTGCATTTTCATAGACCGACTCATCCACCAGCTGCGTTCCGCCATGATGAGTTTTATTGATGACTTTAATTTCAATACGCCGGTTTCCTTCACGCGTAGATTTGTATTTGTTGCTGTAAATTGGATTTGCAGGACCGTAACCTTTGTATGAAATTCTTTCTGCCGGATATCCTTTTGCAAGCAAATGATCATAAATAAATTTTGCACGCTGTGCGGACAAAGACATGTTCTCAGAATAACTTCCAGAGTTATCTGTATATCCCCCAATTTCAATGACCAGATTTGGATCAACATCCAACGCCTGCATGAGATAGATAATATCCGGATTTGTTTCTATGCCGGTAATTGTTGTTCTGCCGGGAGCAAAATTTACATTGTATAATACAATCTGAAATCCAACCGGAATTGCTTCAGGAACTACCACCAAATGTTCAATTTCCACATGCAATTGTGAGCTATCAATTTTCTCAGGCATTTTTGGACACAAACATTTTTGCAACGAATCAGAAATCATAAATTCAGAATAAGGAACAAATTCCTTTATGCGTTCACGCTGTTCCTGATAACGGGGACTTGTATTTGCACCATCCGTTCCCAAATCCCAATAATTAACCGCATCCCAATTCGAAAATCCGCAAAACTGTTTCAGCATCACGGCAGAAACATAACCTGAAGCGTGCCAGCCATTCCAGCAATGATAATATACGGGTCCTACCTCAGGGTTTGTAGCTGCGTTATATGTGAGCTGCAGCATTTTATAAATGTGCGTTGAGTCAAAATAATCCAACTGATAATAACTGAATTTATTCCATGAACTATCAATGCATTTGCAGGTATCTGCCATTGGGTATTCTTCAATTCCTTTTCTGTATAAATACACTGAACCGGAAAAACCTTCTTCACATAAATTATGCATTCCATCCAATGGCAGCGGATTTTGATTGTCACGGTTATCCGTAATGTGATAATAATTATTGGCTCCGCCTCGATAAGCTACTCCGTGCAATACCGGGCGCATATTTCGGGTACCATACAAAGAATCAAAACCATTCCCTTTGTTGTCTGTGATTTTATACATCAGATCTCCTTCTTTATAACGATCAATATAAAACTGGGGATTTAACTCTAACTGAGGATGAATTGCAAACAACGAATCATAATTGATTTTTGAGCCTTGAGGAATGATAACCCAGGTATCCAGCCCAATTTTGACGGTATCCAGTTGAGCCATCACATTTGAACTGACAGCAAAAAACCAAAAACCAAAAAGCACCAAATGCTTCATCCTGTAAATTTACATCACAAGTTCCGCGCCATTTGAAAAGGAATGGCCAAGTTTTTCACAGTCTTTTTTTTGTAAGCATCGGCATATTATTTGGGAATGACTTAAACAAAATCACGGAAACATCTGCAATCCGCGGATTACAGACTACAAAAGAATGCTGATCTCCAAAATTCAGCGGTATTCTTAAATTTACTTAAAATCTAAATTATGAAGCGATTCATTCTTGTTTCCGTGTTCTCCGGTTTCTTGTTTCTTTCTTGGGGTCAGATTCCTGAAAATATTAAATATGACCTTGTTTCATTCAGCTACGACTCTTCATCGTGTATTCTTACAAAAGGTAAAAAACAGTCGATTTATAATTTTAGTAACAGCACTGTTTCAGTTCCTCCAACAAAGAATGAACTTATCAATTTTCCCGGATCAAATGTTTATGCGGAAATTCCGGTTAAGTCAGGTAATATCATTATTCATTTTCTCACCTCACAAAAAATCATTTCATTCTATTGCACGCCCGATGAAGGAAAAATAAAAATCTCCAACCCACTGGAAAATTCAATTATCGAAGTGAATGACAAATATTATAATCTGGCAACTGATGAATACGCGGTTTCTGTTCCACCCGGAACAACAGACTGGGGCCTGCATGAAATAAAAAAAATTGGCGATGGAATTTATTTAATCAACAGTTACAGGAATGAACTTAAACGGGTGGTAAAGGAAGAACTTCGAACCAAAGAAGGAATCAACGGATCAGGAATTTATTCTACGGTTGAAAACAGTTGGTTGATTGAACCAAAATACAAACAAATTTTTGAGTTAAATGATTATTTCTTTTGTGTCAATGAATATCAAACTGAACGTATTTTAGAGGGCGATAATATTATCCGGGAACAAGGTTATAATTACACCTTTGACATTTACCAGACAAACGGATCTGATATTAGCCTGACCATTGGTAACGCAACACAAATTGAACCGGATTTTATTGCCAGGGTATTGAATGCTGAATCAGCTGATGCTGTGCCTGATTCAGACTTGTTTTATCTGAGTAAAAATGATAAAAAAAGTTTAGTTCATTTCAGTTTGTTCGATGCAAATAATAATCCCTCATTTAATTATCAAACACTGATCGAAAAAAAAGATTTCATTTATGCTGAGCCATTTTTTAAAGGTGTTGTATGTTATGAAGAAGCAAGTCTGGACAAAACAGAATTGTACGTGTATGATTCAAACTATGTAACCCGCAAAATATTATCTGACCCGAGTTTTGTTTGTTTACAAACTAATGACTACGAACAGACAAAATATCAAAATTCAGCAGGCTGTTATGCATTTTATGAAAACAATGACAGTTTAGAAGAAGCCATGTACGGGTGTGAATATTCTCAAGGCCTTGGAATTAAAAAAATAAATGATTCGCTGATTGGAATATTTGATGTAATTCCTCCAAAGGATATATTTCCATATTTGAGTACGATTTTCCCCGGTGAAGATTCACTTGACAAAAACGGATATACAATCTATTACGCGAACACTCCGGCGCAATTTCGTTCAGGCATTTTTAATTTAAGTTCAGAAACCTGGCAGATTCCACAGGAATATTTTCATGTCAGATTCAGTGAAAATAATATCATCGCCGCCAAATGTTTTGTTGAAGACTGGTCAGAATGGCGTAATAAAAGTTATTTAGTTCTGGATAAATCTGGTGCTACGTTGAAACGATTTGAATTTGAAGAATTTTATTCCGATTATCAGATTCGGTTGCTTTGTTCACCGTTTAAAAACACAGACTCAATCATTGCCGGACCACGAGGATTTGCGCAGCACACCGCCAACATCGGAGAACCGCAATCATACCTGATCAAATCAGACACAAAATACGCATTGTACAATCCTGACAATGAATTTAACAATATGGAAAAGGAACAATATTATGACTTTGTCTATTATCATCCAGACTTGAATTTTAAAGTCTATTTACAGGATGATTCCATGTATTTTGAATCAGATTTTTCTTGCAATGCTGTCAGTACAAAAGGTAAAATAGTTTTTCTTCAGCACGGAGGTTACTACGATGATTATCGCCACAATAAAATCTGGTACATAGACCATTCAGACACACTGACAGAAACTAGCGACGGAGGACTATCTGTGGACAGTACTTTATTTACGATTGAACTGATTGGAGACACCTTGCTCTTACTTAACGAATTTTCGAATTGCGGAGGAGTTTATTGTATTGAGTGTTTCGGCGACAACGGAGGCTATAACAGAGAGCAGCAATTTCAAACGGAAAACTCCTGTATCTGGAAAAAAACCGATAACGTTTGGGAACAATGGTCTCCATATTATGCGGGTATTACTCCGGTGAATGGGAACAGATTTATAGCTTTTTCTGGTTCTTATTATGACAAAATGGATAATTATGACGGTGATTCTTATGATTACGAAAAAACAATACCTGCAAGTTATTTTCTTTTAGATTCTAATTTAAAAGCAATCCACTACATGGATTATTTTGATTTTGCACACATTGAAGACCTGGGTTTTGGATTTAAAGTAAAACTCAATGAAGGAGATAAATATTTCTTTTTGACGTACGATCTTGAAGCTCTCACCAACGGTGAATGGGATCATTTTGAAAAAGAAAACGGCAAGTTGAAAGCCATTGTTTTTCCGGTTTATGAACTGGATGAAATTGGAAACGTAGTGACTGACGAATATGGCAATCCAATTGAGGTGGTTTCACAAACCACCAAGTATTTCAAATTTCCACTGAACTATAAATATTAAAAAAAATCCGGGAGAATTTCCCGGATTTTTTGATTGACTATAAACCAATTTTCTTTTTCAGATCTTTTGGAATGGCTTCCTGATGCAAATAAATGTTGATGGTTTTATATCTGAAATATTGTTCAGAGATAAACATGTATCCATCACAATCATTGGAAGTTCCCCATGAATTTTTAATCAGAATCCATTTTTTACCTGCAGCATCTTTGTACAAACCAACTGCATGCATTCCGTGATCATCTGTTGTGCGTTTATTGTCATAAGCAAGCTGACGCATTTCAGTTGTAACGACATCCTCTTCTGTTGGAGTCATAAAACAAGATGATTTTTTTTCTGATCCTGCGTCAGAGAAATTTTTATTGTTTTCTCCATCCACATAAATCGTTGATTTATCTTTTGGTACCAATGCAATTGCATTTCTGAAATCAAAATAATCTTCAGATACATCAGCAGCCCAGGCAAACGTATACCCTTGCGTTAATGAGTATTCAGCAGCAGCCCACATGTCATCAATTGTCACGTTGTAGGATTTGTCCCATACCCAGTTGTCAGCAATTTCCAAACGACATTCTTTGTACAATTCGTGATTGGTAAAAGAAGTCAGTGAATGGTACTCATCCATTTTCAAACCAAGTTCATCACGGAAAGTAAGTGGGTTATAATCTTTACCGTTGTACTTGAATTTAAAGTCTTCTACTTTTTCAGGTACGGTTCCCAGATATGCATTTAATATACCACGAACGCCATCCAGCCATGCTGTAGATAAATTGGTGTTTTCATTCATTTCCTGACGATAAGTTAAAACACCGTTCACTGCGCCTTTCAACACAGAAACCATTTCAGCGTGATTGTGTCCTTTGAATCCATAATTCAATCCGGCAAAAACTTCGTTAGGTACAATTCCAAATTGTTTAATAACCCATGGTATATCATGAAAAGCCCCTCCTTCGTCAAAATTCGTATTTCCATCTGTACGGATATATTTTTCAGCTTTACCTAAATACGCCTGATACACAATCCACATTTCAGCAAGTACATGATCTCCTTTTCCAAGTCTTTTTATCTCTGATTCAAAGAATGACAACGCTGAAAAACTCCAGCATGTTCCTGTCCAACCTTGTGACTGAACTGGCGTTGCGTCAAGATGAACAATTTTTTCAAATTTATATTCGCTGCCTTCTTTATTGGTTGTGAACTCTTGCGCAAACAAAGTTGTCGAGAATACCACCAGGCAAATTAAAATGAGCTTTTGCATAGTATTTAAAATTGGTTTATTGTAAAATTAAGAATTGATTGCAGAAAACAATAAGAATTAAGGCTTTCCAAGCAATTTAGCAGGATGAATGAGAAAAATAAAAGACAAACGGAAAATCAATTTTTCAGGATCCAACCTGAAAAACCATCGGATTCAAACTTATCCAAAGCTGATTCGGCATCAGATTCTGAAGAATAAGAGCCGGCGCTAACGCGGAATAAACCGTTCTTTTTGTCTGCTATTCCAGCTGCATATCCTTTGTCGGTCAATTTCTTAACAAAATTCGATGCGTTTGATTCAACAGAAAAACATCCGCCAATAATGTGATAAGATCCATTAGCCTGAAAAGTACTTACATCTGCTTCG
>Ga0268298_10000086_pt1 | contig 110621 bp, 114 predicted proteins | sample WWTPWeurt_MetaG_FD_194462 | JGI IMG/M metagenome (GOLD analysis project Ga0268298, IMG submission 194462) | Activated sludge microbial communities from WWTP in Nijmegen, Gelderland, Netherland - WWTP Weurt | ecosystem: Engineered > WWTP > Aerobic digester > Activated sludge | place...
CCATGAGCCGCCCACCTGGCTTGAGTACCCGATGGGCTTCCCTAAACACCCGGGACTTATCGGTGCTGAGGTTCACCACGCAGTTGGAGATGATGGCGTCCACGCTGCCATCCGCCACGGGCAGGTTTTCGATATCTCCCAGGCGGAATTCAACGTTCGAGTAACCGTGCGATTTCGCCAATGTGGTGGCCCGTTCAATCATCTGGGGCGTCATGTCCACGCCAATGACGTGGCCTTCGGTACCCACACGCTGGGACGCGAGGAAGGCATCGAAACCCGCGCCCGAACCCAGATCTAGCACCGTTTCACCTGACTGAAGCGAGGCCAGGGCGACGGGATTGCCACAGCCCAGGCCGAGGTTGGCGCCCTCGGGTGCAGCCGCAAGGTCCTGAGCCTCGTAGCCCAGTCGCAGACTCGGATGCTCGTCGGTGGCGCAACCACAGGAGGAAGTTGGAGGGCAGCAGCTTTGATTATTGGTGACGAAGCCGGCATAGCGCTCACGAACGGCAGCTTTGATGGTTTCGGATTCCATGCTGTTTCCTTTCGAGGGGGCAGAGATCACTCAGGACGCACGCGCATCCAGGTCTCCAGGATCGTGGAAGGTCAGTCCCCGCTGCAGCAGGGCGAAGGTTTGGACTTCCCTCGGGACTTGGACTCGGTGCCACCGGAGCAGCAGTCCTGCCAGAGGTATTCGGTGAGGGCGCGCAGCAAGCCGAACTCGGCGCGATAGCGCAGGGTCGTGCCTTCCCGTGCCACCAGGACTAGTCCCGCCTCTGAGAGGGTGGCCAGGTGGTGGCTGAGGGTGGATGCTGGAATGTCCAGGTGGGTTTGCAGTTCCCCGGCGGGCGTCCCCGCCTCAGGTCCCTGCACCACGGTCCGGAGGATGCTCAGGCGCACGGGATGGCCGAGGGCTTTCAATTGCTCTGCCGCCTGCTCCACACGCCGGGTCACGGTGCCCTCCTGTCTTAATTCTAACTTTATCGAAATAGTGCGCAAGTCCTAATTTCGAAATTTTTGGAAATTCAGGAGAGCCAAGCCCGCTCTGCCCCCAGTGCCATGAGGCGGCGGTGGATTTCATCCCGCCCCGCCCGGAACCTGGCCCGAAGGTCCTCGGCTGTGAGCGTGGGATCATCGCTGGCAGGATCAGGAATGGGCCAGTGCAGGCGCTCGGCCCGGCCCAGAAAGGCGGGGCAGACCTCCTCGGCGCACAGGGTGATCACCAGGTCCACGGTGGCTGGATCGATCTCCAAGACGCTCTTCGAAGCGTGGACGGAGGCATCGATGCCCAGTTCGGCCAGGGCTTCGATGGCATAAGGGTTCACGTGACTGGGCCGGCTCCCTGCGCTCTGGATGCGAAAGCCCGGAAACAACTGTCGGGCTAGACCCTCGCCCATCTGCGACCGGGCGCTATTGGCAACACAAAGAAACAGGATGGACTGAGTCATGAGAGGGCCTCTAGCGCGGGAAGAACCAGGTACAGAGCAGCACCCCGAGGTTGGCCAGGGTCCCCGCCTTGGCGTCTTGCCAGTCGAGGAGCACCATGCCCTGTGACAGCAGGGCACCCATCAGGGCCACCCAGCGCCACTCCCCTCGGGCCAGCAGCAACAGCGCAGCAGCCGTCACCAGAAGCAGGGCGGCGCCTAGCCAAAGCAGGCCCATGGGACGCGTGAGCCGTTTCTGGATCTGCGGCAGCTCAGCCAGACCGAAGGCCTTGGCAAACCCCATCACGTGAATCAACCCGTGGATGAGCAGAAAACCCGCAATCGCGAAGCGCATGATCCCTCCCTAACCGCAGCAGCCGGCATCCTTGATGTCGCCAGACTCCCCTGGGAACCAGCGCTTCTTCAGCCAGAGAGAGACATTCACCAGCCCGATGAGGGCGGGCACTTCCACCAGGGGGCCGATGACGGCCGCGAAGGCCGCCCCATGCCCAAGCCCGAAGGTTGCCACGGCCACGGCGATGGCCAACTCGAAGTTGTTGCTGGCCGCGGTGAAACTCAGGGTCGCGCTCTGCGGATAGCTGGCCCCGGCCTTCTTCGACAGCCAGAAGCTGGCCAGGAACATCACCACGAAGTAGATGAGCAGCGGCAGGGCCACCCGCAGCACATCGGTGGGATGGGCGATGATCTGGCGGCCCTGGAGGCTGAACATGGCGATGATCGTGAAGAGCAGCGCGATCAGCGTGATGGGGCTGATCTTCGGGACGAAGACGCGGTGGTACCAGTCAAGGCCCTTGAGCCCGCCCAGCACCTTCCGCGTGAGAAACCCGGCCATGAACGGAATGCCCAGGTAGATGAAGACGCTGATGGCGATCTGTTGAATGGTGATGTCCACCCGGGCGCCCTGCAGGCCCAGCTTTGCGGGCAGCACCGTGATGAAGAGCCAGGCATACACACTGAAGAAGAGCACCTGGAAGATGGAGTTGAAGGCCACGAGCCCGGCGCAGTATTCCGTATCGCCCTTGGCCAGGTCGTTCCACACGATGACCATGGCGATGCAGCGGGCCAGGCCGATGAGGAGCAGGCCAGTCATCAGTTCCGGCCGGTCGCGCAGGAAGAGGATCGCCAGGCCCGCCATGAGCAGGGGACCGATGATCCAGTTCTGCACCAGGGAGAGGACGAGCACCTTCCGGTTCTCGAAGACGAGGTGCAATTCCTCGTAGCGAACCTTTGCCAGGGGCGGATACATCATCACGATGAGGCCGACGGCCAGGGGCACGCTGGTGGTGCCCACGTTCCAGGCATTGAGGGCGGTATTGAAGCCTGGTGCGAAGCGACCCAGAAGGATGCCCACGGCCATGGCCATGAAGATCCACAGGGTCAGGTAGCGATCCAGGAAGGACAGGCGGCCCGTGGACATCGCAACCTCCTAGCGACAGTCGCAGTCGTCGCCGCAGGCGCCCTTCTCCTCACCCTTTTCCTCGCAAGCGCAGGAGCCGCCGCAGCAGCCACCACCATCGGTCAGGGTGGATTCGGCCAGGGCCATCATGATCGAGTGGGGATCGCCCTTTACCCGCAGGGCCATGTTCACGGCCTCGATCATCGCCTCCTTGGAGACGCCCAGGGCCTCGAGGCGGGTCTGGTGGGCGCGGAAGGCGCGCTCGGCGTTGGCGCCGATGGCGGCGCCCAAGGCGACGAGGTTGAGGGTGATCTCGCTGAGGCCGGTCTCAAGCTGGGGATCGGTCTGGGTAGTCATGGAAGCTCCTGGCTAGGTTGAGGGGATCAGTCTGGGTTGGAGACGGGTTCAGGGCAGTGACTTGGATCGCAGGCTTCGCAGCGCAGAGCCAGGGCCTGGGTGCGGTCGCGGGCCAACTCAGCTTCGGCCGCGGCCATGAGGGGCCAGAGGGCCTCGACCATCGGCCGGGCTTCGGCTGCATCCGCGAGAGCAACATGGACCCAGCGGCCCACCTTCCGCTCCCGCACCAGGCCCGTCCGGCGCAGGGCCGTCAGGTGCTCCGACACGGTGGATGGGGCCAGCCCCAGCACCGCAGCCACCTCACAGACGCAGAGCTCGCCTCCCTGCAGCAGAGCGAGGATGCGCAGCCGCACGGGATGGGCCAGGGCTTTGAGGGTGTCCACAAGGGGGCGGAGGGTGTCTGTCGTCATTTCTCGTTTTTCCGAAACATTTCCAGCCTACTCTGAATCACTTCTTCTTGTCGTGCCTCACTAGATGAGGTTACCTGGAGACACCCCTCCAGGAGCCCCCATGCCGCGGTCCACCCCCGCCTTTCTATTGTTGGCCCTCGCGGCGGCCCTGCAGGGCCAGAACCCTGCCCGGAACGTGCCAGCGCCGCCTTCACCGGTCCCGGTCCTGGCCAGTTACCCCGACACGCCCGCCGGCAAGCTGCTGAAGGAAATCAAGGACCGCGCCGAGGTGGTGGCCCGAGTCGAATACCTCGCGGACCAGATCGGCCCACGGCTCACGGGCTCGGAGCAGTTGCGCCGGGCCCAGGCCTGGGCCATGGCCGAGATGAAGAAGCTTGGTGCCGAGAACGTGCACGAGGAGGCCTACGACTTCGGTCTGGCCTGGACCCGCGGCGTGGACAGCGCCCGGCTCCTCACCCACAACGGCCTGCGCTTCCGGGTGGACCAGCTGGCCTGGTCGCCCGCCACCAAGGGCCCCATCCAGGGCGAGGTGATGCTCATGGACGCCCGCAACCTCGAGGAGCTGCAGGCCTTCAAGGGCCGACTCCGAGGCAGGATTCTCCTGCGCTCGAATCCCGGCGACAAGCGTCCGCCCCTGCCCCGCCGTGACCGGGGCGACATGGCGGCCTTCCAGTCCCAGCAGGCGGCCATGACCCAGTTCCTCCTCAACGAGGGTGCCGCAGCGGTCCTTTCCATGTCTCCGCGGAAGAACGGGCTGGGCTTCACCACCAGCGGCCCAGGCCGCGACCCCGGGAAGCCGGCCTTGCCTTCGGCCTACGTTCCCCAGGAGCCTTACAAGATGCTGCTGCGGCAGGTGGCCGGAAAGGAGCCCGTGCGGCTCGAGCTCACCCTCGGCGGCAGTTTTTCGGCCAAGCCCGTGCAGGCCTACAACGTGGTGGGTGAGATCCGCGGCTCGGAGAAGCCCAATGAGGTCGTGATCATCGGCGGCCACCTGGACAGCTGGGACCTGGGCACCGGGGCGACCGACAACGCCACCGGCACCTCGGTCTGCCTCGAGGTCCTGCGAGCCCTCCAGGCCACGGGCCTGAAGCCGAAGCGCACCCTCCGCGTCATCCTCTGGAGCGGCGAGGAGGAAGGCTTGCTGGGCTCCAGAGCCTACGTGGAGGCCCACAAGGCCGAGCTGGATGCCATCCAGGCCGTGCTGGTCCACGACATGGGCACGGGCATGGTGAAGGGCTTCGACCTACAGGCCCGGGAGAACGCCCGCGGCCTCATGGCCCAGGCCATCGCCCCCCTGAACGACCTGGGCGTCCGGGAGCTGCCCCTCACCGTCATGAACGGCACAGACCACGCCCCCTTCGACCGGGCAGGCGTGCCCGCCTTCGCGGCCATCCAGGAGATTGTCGATTACTTCGAGGGCACCCACCACAGCCAGATGGACTTCCCGGACCATGTGCAACCGGACCAGCTCGTCCAGGGGGCCCAGGCCATGGCGGTCACCGCCTGGGAGCTGCTGAACATGGAGGCCCGCCTGCCCCACGGCGTGGTGGCAAGGCCCGCCCGGCCGAGATCCGAGACCCCTGACCCTCGCTGAATTCGGCTCGATTACCCGCGTCGGCTACTGCCGCGTCATCTCCGCCCGGGCGAGCCGGGTGAGGTTCGCGAGCGCGTCCGCCGGGCCCATGATCAGGAGCTCATCCCCCGCCTGGAAGCGCTCATCACCGGAAGGGTTGAAGCGCAGCCCCGCCCCCGGATGCACGAGCCCCACGAGCAGGGAGCCGGTGGCGTGGCGCAGCCGGGCCTCCCGCAGGGTCTGGCCCACCAGCGGGCTACCCGCCGCGATGGTGATGCGCTCCAGCCCAAGCTCGAACTGCTCCTGCTGGAGCACGATGTCGAAGAAGCTCATCATCTCGGGCTTGAGCAGCAGGCCCGCCATGCGGCGACCACCGATCTCGTAGGGGCTCACGATGTGGTCGGCACCTGCGGCCTTAAGCTGGCGTTCGGTGCCCAGCTTCGCGCTGCGGGCCACCACGGGGAGATCCGGGCGGAGCTGCTTCACCGTGAGGGTCACCAGCACGTTGTCGGCGTCCGTGGTCAGGGCCGTGATGAGCCCCTTGGCGGACTGGATGCCGGCCCGCTGGAGGATCAGCTCATCCATGGCATTGCCGTAGAGGATCAGCTCGCCGGCGAAGCGGGGGCTGCGACCCTTGGTCTCGTCCTGTTCGATGATGACGAAGGGCACACCGGCCTTCTTCAGCTCCCAGGCGGCCTGGAAGCCCATCTTCCCAAAGCCGCAGACGATGACGTGATCCTTCAGGTCGTCCAGGCGTTTCTGCATGCGGCGCTCCATGAGATACCCCCGGAGGTCACCCTCGAGGAGCAGGGCCGTGAGGTTGGAGATGGCGTAGGTGGCCACACCCAGGCCCACGATGAGGTAGAAGATCGTGAAGAGCTTTGTGCGCGCGTTCACCTCGCCCAGCTCGCGGAAGCCCACGGTGAACAGGGTGGTGATGGCCATGTAGAAGCTGTCGAGGTAGTTCAGGTGCGAGAGCAGGTGGTAGCCCAGGGCTCCTGCAAAGATGACCACGGCCAGAAGCACCAAGGCGTACCGCAGGCGCTTGAGGGGCGCATCAGCATCATGGTTCGGGACGTAGGGGAAGGGCGTGTGTATCCGCATCTCAGCCAATCCCCTGTCGGATGGCGAAGTTGGCGGTAGCCAGCGTCACGAGGTGGTCGCCACAGGTGAGACGGCACTCGAGAATGGCCCCCCGGCCCGAGAAGCGGATGACCTTGCCCTCGGCCCGGACCTCACCCTTCGCGGGCTCCAGGTAGCGCACATGCAGGTCCGAAGTGGCGAAGGGCATGGCCCCATCGAAGGCGGTGCTGAGCGCCAAGGCGCTGACCATGTCCGCCACAGTGGCCAGCACGCCGCCGTTCACCGTGCCCCGGGCCCCGTTGACCACCGCCTTGGTGGGTTGCAGCACCATGACCGCCCGGCCTGGATCGACCGACTCGATGGTCAACCCCCAGCCGCTGATGAGCGGCCAGGGATGGAAGCGCGCGCAAAGTCGCTCCAGGAGATCCGGAGCCAGGGTCTCTGGGATCTGCGGCTTGGCCATGCTTGAGTGTAGCCGCCGAAGGCCTGAAAGCCCGGTGATACCGAAGGTCAGAGGCCCAGGGTGCCCTTGAGGGAGCGGGCCATGCCCTGAAAGACCTTGGTCTGGGGGCTGTCCGGATGCGCCGCCACCAGGGGCTGGCCGGAGTCGCCACCCTCGCGGATGGACAGGTCGATGGGAACCTCGCCCAGGAAGGGCAGGTTCATGCGGGTTGCCGCGGCCTTGACGCCGCCATGGCCAAAGATCTGGGTCTCCTTGCCGCAGCCCGGGCAGAGGAAGCTGCTCATGTTCTCGATGATGCCAAGGATGGGCACCTTCACCGTGCCGAACATGCCGATGGCCTTCTTGGCATCCAGGAAGGCGACATCCTGGGGCGTGCTGACGATGACGGCGCCATCCACCTGGGCGTTCTGGATGAGGGTGAGCTGCACGTCGCCCGTGCCCGGCGGCAGGTCGATGAGCAGCACGTCGAGGTCGCCCCAGGCCACGTCCTTCAGGAACTGTTGGAGGGCCTTGTTGAGCATGGCGCCACGCCAGATGACGGGGCGGTCCTCCTCGATGAGCACCCCCATGGACATCACCTTGATGCCGAACTTCTCCAGGGGCAGGATCTGGCCGTCCGGCGTGCCGAGCGGTGAGTCCTTCAGGCCCAGCATCATGGGGATGGAGGGGCCGTAGATGTCGGAATCCAGCAGGCCGACCTTGAGACCCTGCTGGGCCATGGCCACGGCCAGGTTCACGGTGACAGTGCTCTTCCCCACGCCGCCCTTGCCCGAGCCCACCACCACGCAGCGCTTGATGCCGGGGATGAGGTTCTTGAACTCCACCTGCGCGGTCTTCTCCCAGCCGATCTCGATCTCGGCCGACGCCACCCCGGGCTGTTTGAGAATCAGCTCCTCCAGGGCCTGCTTGATGACCTGCACCCGGTCCTGGTAGGCCTCTAGGAGCTGCAGCAGCACCGTGACCTTGCCCTCGGTGACATCGATGCCCTTCACGGCCTTCAGCGTGGTGAGACTGGCGTTCGTCCCGGGAACTACATAGGCATTGAGGGCCTCAAAGAGGGCGGCGCGGCTGATTTTCGTCATGCGTGTCTCCAGCCCCCCAGTTTGACACGGGCTGGTTGGAAGTCTGAACAGCCAAAGGCCGAGGCCCGTGCCACCTGCAGGGCGCAGCGATTCCAGGAACGAGAACCAGCTCAGGTCTGACCTCCTGCTGGGCGTTACGCCCACTTGCCAGGTCTGGTTGCTGTGGTTTCGAGTTGTGCCTGGTGGCAGAATGCGGGGGCTCCCAAGTAGCTGACCCGTGAGTCTGCAACACGAACTCCCCTAAGACCTCCCCTGGCGCCACTCGGTGCCCACCCACGGAAAGGAACGCCTCATGTCCTCCCGGTTCTCATCCCGCTCCTTGCGCACCCATCTCGCCGCAGTGCTCCTGGCGGGTTCCTGCTTCGCCCAGGAACCCAAGCCCACCCCAACTCCGGAGCCCACCCCGGCCCCAGTTCCCGCTCCGGCTCCCGCGCCTGCCCCGGTCCCGGCCCCCTCGCCGACACCGGCTCCGGCCCCTACTGGCGAGAAGCCCGCCCAGGCTCCCGAGACCACCCCACCGCCAGTGGCCGTCCCCCCGACAGAGGTCAAACCCGCTGAAGCACCCAAGCCCGCTGAGACTGCCACCATCGCCCGCCTGATCTGCTACCGAGAGAAGAAGTTCGCCGGCTCCGCACTGCATCACAGCATCTTCCTGGACGGCGTCGAGATCGGCGACCTGAACAATGGCACTTACTTCATCATCAAGGTCGCCCCGGGCGAGCACAAAATGCACGCCGACGAGAAGAAGGATGAGTTCGCGTTCACCGTGGAAGCCGGCAAGACCTACTACTTCAAGACCGAGATCCAGATGGGCTTCTGGAAGGGGCATGGGAAGATCAGCCCCGTCGAGGCCGCCTTCGGTGCCGGCGAGGTCACCAAGTGGAAGGCCGAGGACCGGCTCAAGTACACGCCCACCGCCGACCTGAGGAAGGTCGACATGCTTGAGATGCCCTGACCCTCTGAAGGGATGGACGGATTCCAGGGGGCGGGCCTGAGGGTCCGCCCTCTACCTGTACCCACCTCGCTCAGATGTCCGGATCCAGGGGTCCGAGCTTCTGGGTGAGGGCCCCAACGCCGCTGGCGAGAAGGGTGTGTTCGTAGATCCGTAGCTGGCTCCGCAGCGGGGGATCCTGGGGATCGAACCCGCGATGCCGCACCTCGCCATTGGGCCCGAGGACTCGCCCCTTCAGCGTGTCGTGCAGCTGCAGCTCGACCATCTCCATGACCTGGGCGGCGAGGAGCGGGTCCACCAGGGGGAAGGCTAGCTCTACGCGGCGATCCAAGTTCCTGGGCATGAGGTCGGCGCTGGAGAGCAGGGTGTCGGGCTGGCCATCGTTGGCGAAGTGGTAGATCCGCGCATGCTCCAGGAAGCGGTCCAGGATCGACAGGGCGCGGATGTTTTCCGACAGCCCCGGCACGCCAGGCCGCAAGCAGCAGGTCCCCCGCACGATGAGATCCACCTTCACGCCCTCACGGCTGGCCTCGTAGAGCATCTGTATGAGCTGGGGATCCACCAGCGCGTTCATCTTGAGGACCATGCGGGCCGGCCGGCCCTCCCGGGCGTGGCCGATCTCCCGAAGGATGCGGGCCTTCAGGGCCTTCTTCAGGTGCTGGGGCGCCAGCAGGATCCGGTGGAAGCGCGGCGGCCTCGTGTAGCCGGTCAGCATGTTGAACAGGTTCGACAGGTCCTCGCCGAACTCGGGCCGGGCCGTGAGCAGGCCCACGTCCGAGTAGAGCCGGCTGGTGCGCTCGTTGTAGTTGCCGGTGCCCAGGTGGCAGTAGCGCTTGATGCCCCCGGTCTCCTGGCGCACCACGAGGCAGGCCTTGCAGTGGATCTTGTGGTTGGGCAGGCCGTAGACCACGTGGACGCCGGTCTTTTCGAGGCGCCGGGCCCAGGCGATGTTGGCGGCCTCGTCGAAGCGGGCACGCAGCTCCACGATGGCCGCCACCTGCTTGCCCCGCTCGGCGGCCCGCTCCAGGGCCGCGGCCACCGGGCTATTGGCCGTCACGCGGTAGAGGGTCATTTTGATGGCGAGGACCTTCGGATCCTCCGCCGCCTCTCGGACGAACCGCACGACGCTGTCATCGAAGCTCTGGTAGGGATGGTTCAGCAGGATGTCGTTGCGGGAGATGGCGTCGAAGATGTTGCCGACCTGGTCCAGCTGGGGCACGGGCAGGGGCGGCAGGGGCATGTCCTTGAGCTTGGGCAGGTCCAGCTGGCCGTAGAGCTGCATCAGGTCCGAGAAGGCCGTGAGGCCGGAGCAGGGATAGAGGTCCTCCGGGCTGAGGTCCATCTCATCGATGAGCAGGTCCAGCACCTTGGAGGACAACCCGTGCTCGAACTGGAGCCGCACGACGGCACCCCGGCGGCGGTCGCGGAGCCCCTCCTCCACGGTCTTGAGCAGGTCCTCGGAGGGGTCCTCCTCCACCGGCAGGTCCGAATCGCGGGTGACACGGATGGCATGGCAGCTCTTCACCGTGTAGCCCAGGAAGAGTCGCGACAGGTGGTGCCGCACCACGTCCTCGAGCATGACGAAGCAGTGGGATCCCGGCGCCGAGGGCACCCGGAGGAAGCGCGAGGCCAGGCCAGTGGGCACGTGGATGAAGGAGAGCTCGGAGGCGGGCAGGTCCCCGTCCAGCAGGTCCTCGTCCGGTTCCAGCTCCACGACCAGCACTAGGGCACGGTTGCCCAGACGGGGGAAGGGGTGGCCCGTATCCACGGCCAGGGGGGTGATGAGGGGCAGCAGGCTGCGCTCGAAGTAGTCCAGGACGAAGGCGCCCTGGGCTTCATCGAGGTGCGCAGGATCCAGGACGCGGATGCCTGCCGCCTCGAGCTGGGGCTCAAGGATGGCGTGGAAGAGCTCGTGCTGCCGGGCAGAGTAGGAGTGGATCCGGGAGGACACGCGCTCCAGCAGCTGGCGGGGCGTCAGGCCATCCGGCCCGGGCTGGGTGATGCCTGCATCGATCTGCCGCCAGATGCCCGCCACCCGCACCATGAAGAACTCGTCCCAGTTGCTGGACACGATGCTAAGGAACTTCACCCGTTCCAGCAGGGGCACGGTGGAGTCCTCGGCCTCCTCCATCACCCGGGCATTGAAGTCCAGCCAGCTCAGCTCGCGGTTGAGCAGCTCCTCGGGGCGGGGGATCGGATGGTGCACGGCAGGACCTCTCGGGCTGGAGTCTACCGCCCGCGTGTAACAGACTGATGGTACAGCCGATGGTGCCCTCGACCTGGAGATCTTCCTTGGTTTTCCTGGGGTTTTCGGGCAGAATCGATGGTTCGGCCCTCCACAGGGAGGCCCCGACCGGTCCGCCCGGACCCATCCCAACGAGAGGGCAGCGTCTGGCTGCCAGGTAGGAGGAACGAATGTCCCAGGAAGTCCTGATCGTCCCCAAACGTGATGTCTTCGGCAAGGCCGCCATCCGTGATCTGAAGAAGAACGGCCTCATCCCCGCCGTGGTCTATGGCCTCACCGAGCCCCCCGTCGCCATCGCCATCAGCCCCAAGGCCGTGGCTCGCGTGCTGGCCAGCGACACCGGCATGAACTCCGTGATGTTCCTCCAGCGTGAGGGCACCGACATCAAGCGCCACGTCATCATCAAGGACCTGCAGCGCGATCCCATCACCAGCCGCCTCCGTCACGTCGACTTCATGCGTGTGGACATGACCCTCAAGGTTCGCGTCAAGGTGCCCGTCCGCCTGGTCGGCACCGCCATCGGCGTGAAGGGCATGGGTGGCGTTCTCGACTTCGCCCACCGCGAGATCGAGATCGAGTGCCTGCCCAGCCTCATCCCCGCCCACATCGATGTGGACGTCACCAACCTCGCGGTGGGTGACGCCATCCGCTTCGAGCAGATCGTCCTGGGCCCCAACGTCGTCATCACCGGCGACGCCCACCAGGTGGTCTGCTCCGTCCACGGCAAGGCCGCCGAGGAAGAGCTTGTGGCCCCCGCCGCCGCCACCGAGCCCGAGGTCGCCAAGAAGGGCAAGAAGGACGACAAGAAGTAGGCATCCTCGACCATTCAGTTCTGCGCGGGCGCCTCACGGCGCCCGCGTTGTATAAAGGCTTCTATGTGGACGCTCGTGCCCCTGGGCAATCCCGGTCCTGAATACCAGGACACCCGGCACAACCTCGGAAGGTTGATGCTCCAGCGCTGGATGGCTGATCGGGGACTGGCGCCAGCGCCCAGCCGGCGCTTCCCTTCGGGAACCCTCTACCCTCTGACGGAACGGCTGCAGGCCCTGGTGCCCAGCAGCTACATGAACCTGTCGGGTCAGGCCTGTGCCCAGGCCGCCGCCGCAGGCATCTACCCGCGCCAACTGGTGCTCCTCCACGACGACAAGGACCTGGCCCTGGGGGCCGGCCGGTTCCGGCTGAACGGTTCCGACGGTGGCCACAATGGCCTGCGCTCAGTCTTCGAGTTGCTCAGCACCCAGGAGATCGCCCGGCTGCGCCTTGGCATCGGCCCCTTCGAGCGCCCCCTGGCCGACTTCGTACTCGGTCACTGGACCGATCCCGAGTGGGAGCGGCTCGACGGCCTGGATGCGCACTTCGCGCGGTTCCTGGAGTTCCTGGCCCAGTCCGAGGACCTGACCACCCTGGGAACGCGGGTGAATCCAGCCGGGTTCTGGAGCCCGGCCCAGATGGCGGCGCTGGAATCGGACACCGACCTGCGGGCAGCCGAGGCACCTCCTGAAGGATGAGTGGTGACGTATCCCGCCGCTGACAGGGGGAGGGATTTCAGGTAATTAGAGGCCGCCCGGGCGCACCGGGGTAATCGGCGGTCTCTCGCCCGGCCTGGGCCTCAGGAGGGGGACCTTGGGGTGGACCATAGGCCCAGGTGTCGGACTGGCGGCCACCACGTTCACCGTGCAACTGGCGGGCACCACGCCTTGGCCAATCATCACGCCGACGGTGAAGGTATAGGCCTGCCCGGCCTTCAGGGCCTGGGTCTGGGCAGGAGTGAGGCGGAACTCTGGCCCCCTGGGCAGTTGCCCCGACACCTCGGGCACGACCTTCCAGGAGTAGCTCACCTGGTCCGGCTGGACTCCGCCACCAACCGGGTCCAGGTCGGCCGTGAGGGCCAAGGCTTGGCCCGGCTGCAGGGACTTGCTGGCAGGATCGCAGCGGAGGTTCACCTTGAGCCAGGCAGGGCTGGCGTCCCGTGGGAGAACGGTGACGGCCACGGAGGCCGAAGCCTGCCGGGTGCCGGCTGTCACCTTCAGGCTGAACTCGTAGCGCTGGCCCGGCAGAAGGTAGCCGGCCTGGCGGGTGGGATTGACCACGATGAAAGGGGCATTCGGGAAGACGTCTGGCAGGGCTGGCGAAACAGTCCATGCATAGGTCACGGGTCCCGTGGGTGCCGAGTTGCCATCCTTCACAGTGGCGAGAAGCCTGATCGAGCCACCCGTGCCAACGGTTGGGGAGGCGCTGACCAAGGTCACCATCAGCGGCTGGGCGGCCGGGATACCTTGGGCCTGGGCCAGCAGCCGGGCAGAAGCCAGTGCCCCGGCGAGGAGGATCCAACCTGCGACTGCATGCCTCATGGCCTGGCCTCCGGGAGCTTCGGCCACTATGGGCGTGTGTTGGGATGCCTGGCAAGGCTCGGCAGGAAGGTGTCACTTCCGGGACAAACCCTGGATTCCGCATGACCTGGGGGCCGGCTGCCTGGCCTGGGGCGTCAGACTTCTCCTTGAATTTCCAGCTTTTCCGCGCGAAACTACCCCTTCGCGTCCTCCGCTGGAGGGCTCTTCCTTGCTCCCTGGAACACCAAAGGGGGCTTCACATCCACAAGGAGGACAGATGCGTCGCTACGAGACCATCTTCATCGCCTCCCCCACGCTGACGGACGAGCAGAGCGATGAGCTCGTCAAGATGTATGAGGGGATCATTGCCGAGCAGGGTGGCGAACTGCTCAAGACCGACAAGTGGGGCCGCAAGAAGCTGGCCTACGAAGTCCAGAAGTTCAGCGAGGGCTACTACACGCTCTTCGAAATGAACGCCGGCCCGACGCTCATCGCCGAGCTCGAGCGCCGCTTCCGCAACAACGACGCCGTCATCAAGTACCTGAGCGTGCGCATGGACGTGGCCGAGAAGGCCGCGGGCCGCACCAAGCAGCGCATCGAGCGCGAAGCCAAGCGCAAGGCCCAGGCCGGCATCAAGGAACGTTCCGCTGAAGAGGTGATGGGATGAAGCGCCGCGCCGATGCAAAGAAGGGCAAGCCCAAGAAGAAGAAGGCTTTTGGGGGACGACGCGCCAAGTTCTGCAAGTTCTGCGTCGAGAAGTCCCTCATGATCGACTACAAGGATGTGAAGACCCTCCAGGCCTTCACTCCCGAGCGCGGCAAGGTCCTGCCCCGCCGCACCAGTGGCGTCTGCGCCGTCCACCAGCGTGAGCTGGTCGAGGCCATCAAGCGCGCCCGGAACATCGCGTTCCTGCCCTTCGCCACCGACTAGTACCAGATCCTTAAACATGCTCAAAGGGACCCGCTCGGGTCCCTTTGCTTTTCCAGACAGGGCTGGGGCCAGGGATTCGGAATTCCGCCAAAAGTTCCTTTTTGCAAGACTCCTCCGCATTGGTAGGTTGGAAGGGTACCGATCCGGAGGCTGCCATGCCCGTCGTGAACCCCACCCAATACGTGAAGATGCTCGAGAAGGCGAAGCAGGAGAAGTTCGCCTATCCCGCCTTCAATGTCACCTCGACCGAGACCGCTAACGCAGTCCTCCTGGGTCTGAAGACCGCCGGCGCGGACGGGATCATCCAGGTGTCGACGGGGGGTGCCGAGTTCATCAGCGGCCTCGGCGTGAAGGACATGGCCAAGGGCGCCATCGCGCTGGCGGACTACGTCCACTACATGGCCCAGCACTACGAGGTGAACGTGGCCCTGCACACGGACCACTGCGCCCCGAAGTACCTCGAAGGGTTTGTGCTGCCACTCATCGCCGAGACCGAGGCGCGGCGCGCCGCCGGTCGTCCGAACCTGTTCAACGCCCACATGTTCGATGGCTCTGAGCTGGCCCTATCCGAGAACATCGCCAAGTCCGCGGACCTGCTGAAGCGCTGTGCCGCCAGCGAGATCATCCTGGAAGTGGAGATCGGAGTGGTGGGCGGCGAGGAGGACGGCCACGACACCAGCCACGTGGGCAAGGACAAGCTCTACACCACGCCCGAGGACATGGTGGCCACCCACTCGGCCCTCGCGCCCATCGGCCGCTACATGCTGGCCGCCACCTTCGGCAACGTGCACGGCGTCTACAAACCGGGCAACGTGGTGCTGAAGCCCAGCATCCTGCGCGATGGCCAGGCCGCCATCGCCAAGGCCTGCGGCGGTGCCAGCTCCCTGCTGGTCTTCCACGGCGGCTCGGGCTCCAGCCTCGCTGAGATCCACGAGACGCTCGACTACGGCGTGATCAAGATGAACATCGACACCGATACCCAGTACGCGTTCACCCGCGCCATCGCCGACCACATGTTCAAGAACTATGACGGTGTGCTCAAGGTGGACGGTGAGGTGGGCAACAAGAAGACCTATGATCCCCGCCCCTACATGAAGAAGGCCGAGCAGAGCATGGCCGACCGCGTCATCCGCGCCTGCCACGACCTGCGCTGCGCCGGGAAGAGCATGGGGCGCATCTGAAGGCCGGGAGGCTGCACACGCTGTCTCTGAGGTAACCTGAAGCCATGTCCGAGCCCACGCCCGTCCTGAAGCTGCCCATGCCCCTTCGCCGCCAGAAGGCCCTCAAGGCCGCCTGGAAGCCCCTGCTCGTCCAGTGGCTGGTGCCCGGGGGCGGGTACTGGCTGATCGGCGAGAAGGGCCGGGCCAAGGTCTTCTTCGGCGTGTGGGTGCTCTTCTGCGTGCTGGGCGCCCTTCAGATGCAGCTCGGCGCCGTGGCCGGCGTCAAGGGCGGCATCTTCGTGCCCGTGCAGGGCTCCTGGCTGCCCACCCTGGGCGCCATCGGCACCCTGGGCATCGGCCCCCTCTACGGCGCCTTCGCCGCAGCCTTCGGCGGGGCGGGCACCGAGCCTGTGCGCACCCTCACCCAGGAGTATGGCGCCACCTACGTGATGGTGGCCGGTCTGCTCAACTGGCTCTGCTGCTTCGACCTCTGGGACCGCATCACCGGGCGCTGGATCTTCCGCCTGCCCAAGGACGAGCAGATCCAGAAGGCCAAGGACCTCGCTAACCCTCAGCCTTGAGGCTCTTGGCCAGCAGCTGGGTGCGGATGAACACGTCGATGTCCCCATCCAGCACCTTCTGGGTCTGGCTGGTCTCGGCGCCGGTGCGGTGGTCCTTCACCATCTGGTAGGGCTGGAGCACGTAGCTGCGGATCTGGCTGCCCCAGGCCACGTCGGCCTTGTCGCCACTGGCAGCGGCCACCTTGTCCAGGAACTTCCGCTGCTCCAGTTCATACAGCCGGCCCTGTAGCACCTTCAGGGCCGTCGCCCGGTTCTTGATCTGGCTGCGTTCGTTCTGGCAGCTCACCACGATGCCCGTGGGCAGGTGGGTGAAGCGCACGGCGGATTCCGTGCGGTTCACGTGCTGGCCCCCGGCGCCGCTGGCCCGGAACACGTCGATCTTTAGATCCTTCTCGGGGATGTCCACGTTGATGGTGTCATCCAGCTCGGGACTCACGTACACCGCGGCGAAGCTGGTGTGGCGGCGCTTGGCGGAGTCGAAGGGGCTGATGCGCACAAGGCGGTGGACGCCGGCCTCGGCCCGCAGATACCCGTAGGAGAACGGGGCATCCACGATGAAGGTGGCGCCCTTGATGCCCGCCTCTTCGCCATCCTGATAGTCGATCATCTCTGTGGCCCAGCCCTTGGACTCGCAGAAGCGAAGGTACATGCGCAGCAGCATCGCCGCCCAGTCCTGACTCTCAGTGCCGCCCGCGCCGGGCGCGATGGCCACGATGGCGTGGTTGTTGTCCAGCTCGCCGCTGAGCATCATGCGCAGCTCGGCGTCCTCGACGGCCTTGCGCAGGTCGCCCTCAACGGCCTCGACCTCGGCCAGCATGTCACCGTCTTCCCGGGCCAGCTCCAGTCCCGTCTCCAGGTCCTCGACCCCGGTGGAGAGGCGCTTGGCGAGGGCGATGTCATTGGTGATGGAGCCTCGTTTCTGGAGGAGCGGCTTGGCGGCATCCGGATCGTCCCAGAACCCCGGGGTCGTGGTCCGTTCCTCGATCTGTTCCAATTCCAGAGCCTTGCGTTCGGGGTCCAGGTGGGCGACCAGCTGCTGGACGCGGGGTTCCAGCTCGTTCTTGGCCCGCACCAGGCTCTCGAAATCCATCGTCCGCCTCTCCAGCCCCAGCACCTGGGGAACCTTTGAGTTTAAGGCAATCAAGGATGTCCCGTCCGCACGCTATTCTGGGTGGATGTCTGGATTCATCCCCGTGATCCCCGCTGACCTGGAGCCCACCCTGCGTGGGGTCCTGTCCGGGCATGGGGGGGTGCCGTTGGCCTGGGCCCGGTGGGAACATCCTCAGCCCAAAGGCCGGGTGGTGATCGCCCACGGCTACGGTGAGCACGGCGAGCGTTACCGGCACGTGGCCCACTGGCTGCACGGACTCGGCTGGTCCGTCTCCAGCATGGACTTCCGCGGCTTCGGCCGATCGGGGGGCATCCGGGGCGACGCCGTGGGCATCCGCGCTTTCGTGGACGATCTCGCCCTCTTCCTCCGGCAGGAGCGCCGCCATGACGCCGCGCGCATGGGCGCCACCGCCCGCGTGGTGGATGGCGTGCCCATGCCGCCCCTGCCCGTCTGCCCCCAGGTGATCCTCGGCCACAGCTTCGGAGGACTCATAGCCCTCCTCACCCTGCTCTGGCATGCAGACACCCTGGATGGCCTGATCCTCTCCAGCCCCGCCGTCTCTGTGAAGTCCAACTCCAAACTCCTCGTGGTCCTGTCCCGCCTGCTGCGCTGGGTTATGCCCCACCGTCCTGTCCTGCTGCACGGCGACAAGAGCCGCGTGTGCTCCGACCCCGTCCTCGTCCAGCGGTATGAGGCCGACCCCCTCTGCCACCGCTGGGCCACGGCTGCCTTTGGCGCCGCCCTGGACGAGGGCCGGGCGGAAATCCTGCCCCTGGGCCACGAGCTGGACCGCCCGATCCTGCTGCTGGAATCCGGGACGGACACCGTGGTGGATCCAGACGCTTCCGACGCCCTCTGGTCCTCGGTCCGGCCTGAGCTCCTGGAACGGCACCGGCTGCCCAGTTTCCTACACGAGGTCTTCCACGACCGGCTCCGGGCCCAGGCCCAGGCCCTGACCGAACCCTGGCTCGAATCCTTGTATCAGGCCTGGAACCCATCCCCCCGTCCCGCCATGACTGAAGTGCTGTCTCCGGAGTCCGCATGAAGCGCATCCTCACCGCCCTGACCCTGACCGCCGCCCTGGCCGGCCTGGGCTTGGGCTGCAAGAAGCCGAAGGCCGTCGACAAGGGCGTCACGGCCACGGAGTTGCTGGCCACCGCCGACAAGCAGATGAAGCAGGGCAAGTTCAACGAGGCCCGCACAACCCTGCGGCACTTGGAACAGTACTTGCCGGGATCGGCCGAGTTCCCCAAGGCCAAGCTCATGCTGGGCGACAGCTTCTTCTTCCAGTCCAGCCCCAGCTACCCCGAAGCCGAAGTGGAATACGCCAGCTTCCTGAACTACTTCCCCCGGCACGAGCTGCGGGACTATGCCATGTACCACCGGGCCCTGTGCCACTTCTCCTCCATCGAGAGTGCCGAGCGCGACCAAACCGAGACTAGGAAAGCCCTGGCCGGCTTCCAGCAGCTGCTCGCCGAGTCCCCAGGGAGCCCCTATGCCGGCGAGACCAGGGCCAAGATCCTCCAGTGCTGGCGCCGCATCGCTGAGCATGAGCTGATCGTCGGCGTGTTCTACGTGAACACCTACTTCTACCCCGGCGCCGAGCGCCGGCTCAAGGCCCTGCTGGAGACCTATCCCGACTATGTAGACCGCGAGCGGGCCTACTTCTACCTGGGCGAGGCCATGCGCCAGCGGCTTCTCGCGGACGGGGATTTCGCCCAGTTCAACAAGGACTACGCCGCCAAGCTCGGGAAGGAAGACCTGCTGGCGCTCTCCAAGGAGCAGATCGAGCAGTACGGCAAGGACTTCCGGGCCTTCAGCGAGGAGCAGATCAAGGGCTACCGTGCCGAGGCCAAGAGCTACTACCAGAAGCTGGTGGAGAGCTACCCGGGCTCGGAATGGGCCCGGCGCGCGGCCGACCGCCTCATCACCATGGGCAGCACAACTGGCATCAAGGAAGAGCTGGATAGTTAAGTCTGTCCGGGGGTTCCTCGCTTCCGCGAACACCCCCGGGCCCCTGCTAAAGAGGTGGGCCAAGCCCGCTCCTTTAGCCATTTCCCCATCCTGGAGGCGCCCCATGGACCTGAGCAGCCTCGGCCTCGGCACCTACCTCGGCCCTGCCACGGAGGCCGCTGATGCGGCCTACACCGAGGCTGCAGGCGCCTTCTTCGCCGCCGGCGGCACCGTCTTTGACACGGCCGCCAACTACCGCGGCGGCCGATCGGAGCGGGCCCTGGGCACTGCGTTCAGAGACCTTCCCAGGGACGACTTCTTCGTCTCCACCAAGGCGGGCTACATCCCCATGCCCGACGCCCCCGATCCGGAGGAGGGCCCCCGCGCCTGGTTCCACCGCGTGTTCGAGGCGCCTGGCATCCTCTCCCCCGAGGACCTGGTGGATGGGTGCCACGCCATGACGCCCCGCTACCTGGCCCACCAGCTGGAAATCAGTCTCCAAGCCCTGGGGCTCGAAACGGTGGACCTGTTCCACCTCCACAACCCGGAGCAGCAGCTGGCCCACCTGGGACCCGAGGCGTTCTACACCATGATCGAGCGGGCCTTCGAGGCCTGCGAGGGCTTCGTGGCGGCCGGAAAGATCCGCGCCTATGGCGTGGCCACCTGGAATGGCTTCCGGGTGCCGCCCGGCCAGGACGGACACCTGAGCCTGGCGCGGCTGCTGGCCGCGGCCACCGCTGCCGGAGGCCGCGACCACCACTTCCGCTGGATCCAGCTACCCCTCAACCTCGCCATGCCCGAAGCCTACCTGGCCCCGACCCAACTCATGGACGGCACGGCCATGACCCCCCTGGCTGCCGCCCAGGCCGCCGGGCTGTCCGTGCAGACCTCCGCATCCATCATGCAGGCGCGGATCCTTCGCCAGCTGCCCGATGGTTTCGCCGAAGCCCTCGGCCTCCAGACGCCGGCCCAGGCCGCCCTCCAGTTCACCCGCTCCTGCCCCGGTGTCACCACGGCCCTCTGCGGCATGGGCCGCGCCGCCCACGTGGCCGAGAACGTAGCCGTCATGACCGCGCCGAAGCTCGACCCCATCGCCCTGGGCAGCCTCTTCGGATGATCCTCCTGGCCATCACGCAGGGGATCGGCTTTGATCCCGGAACCTGGCGCCAGGTCCTGAGCAGCGGGGTGGATGCCTTCCTGATCCGCGAGAAGGATCTGTCCACACGGGCGCTCCTCGATGCGGCCCGCTGGTGCCAGGACGCCGCTCCCGAGGTGGAGTTCTGGGTGGGCGGGCGCCTGGAGGTGGCCCTGGCCGCGGGCTGTGGCCTGCACGCACCGGAAGCCTATCCGCAGGTCGACCCCAGCCTCCTGCCCCTGTCCCGCCCTCTCCACGAGGAGGGACAGTGGGCTGCCCGCAATGCCGTCAATCAGCTGCTGATCGCGCCCATCTTTGGGACTCCGGGTAAGGGCACCCCCTGGGGGCCACCGCGGCTGCACCGGTTCCTCGACGGCCTGCCAGCTTCGGGCCCCCGGTTGCTCGCCCTTGGTGGCGTGGCTCCGGACACCGCCCCCGGGCTCCGGCACCCCCGCCTTGCCGGGATCGCCGCCATCCGCCCCTTCTGGGGTGGCGATCCCGCTGGGGCCGTGGCCCAGTTCCGGGGGCGCTGGGCGGATCGACCGGACGATGGGACCCCACTGTTATCCTGAAGTCGAGGGAGGGGCCATGGACTTGCCAGATCACCTGCATCACCTGGTGAGCGAGCTGGGCGATTCCCTGGTCAAGGCCCTGTCCGAGGACGACCACTGCCGTGACCTCGCCTTCCAGATCCAGGCCAAGGGCTATGGGCTGATGCTCATCCTGGAGGCCTCCCCCATGAGCATCGGTCCCCGGGAAGCCTCGAGCTCCGAGGATGCGGAAGCGCCCCTGCCCTTCTCCGAGGACGACCTGCACCTGATGAAGTCCTTCAAGATCCGGATGGACTGAGCATGCTCGCCCCCTGGGACGCCCCGGCACCCGAAGCCGGACCCGCCTCGCGTTCCAACGCCGCGGGCCTCAGCCGCGCTGAGCTTGGCTCGCTGCTGGCGGGCCTGGGTGAACCCGCCTGGCGCGGGAAGCAGGTCTTCTCCGGTCTGCTGCGCCAGCGGTGGACGCGGTGGGAGCAGTTCACCCACCTCTCCAAGGCCCTCCGGACGAGGTTGGAGGCGAAAGTGGACCTGGCTTGGCCGAGCATCGTCCAGAGCCAGCCTTCTGCGGACGGTTCCACCAAGCATGTCTTCGAGTTGCTCGACGGCCGCCAGATCGAGGGCGTCCATATGCCCTATGAGGATCGGGTGACCCTCTGCCTTTCGAGCCAGGTGGGCTGCGCCATGGGGTGCACCTTCTGCGCCACGGGGCAGATGGGCATCATCCGCAATCTGACGGCGGCCGAGATCGTGGGCCAAGTGGTGGCCATGCTGAACCACCAAGGCCACGCAGAAGGCCGGCCCATCAACCTGGTCTTCATGGGCATGGGCGAACCGCTGCACAACTTCGACAACCTCATGGCCGCCTTCGAGACGCTCACGGATCCGGAGGGTCTGGCCATCCCGCCCCGCCGCATCACGGTGTCCACCTCGGGCCTGGTGAGCGGCATCGACCGGCTGGGCGCCTGCACTCGCCGCCCGCGGCTGGCCCTCAGCCTGAACGGCACCACGGACGCCCACCGCTCGGCCATCATGCCCGTGAACCGCGTCTGGAACCTCGAGGCCCTGGCGGCGGCCCTGGGCCGCTTCCCCCTGCAGTCCGGCGAGCGCATCACCCTGGAATACGTGCTGCTGAAAGGCGTGACCGATGGCCTGGAGGACGGTCGCCGCCTCGTCGCCTTCGCCCGCCGCTTCCCTGCCAAGGTAAACCTCATCCCCTTCAATCCGCACGAGGGCTCCGGCTTCGAGCCCCCCGAGGAGGCCCGAATCAGTGCGCTCTGCCGCCTGCTGTCGGAGGCGGAGATCCCGGTCAGCGTCCGCCGCAGTCGCGGCCAGGATGTGGCCGGCGCCTGCGGCCAGCTGGTGCGACAGCCCCGGCGAGGTTCCTGAGCTGACCGGCAACGGTTTCAGGCATCCTGAAGCGATGCCCGGCCCGCCACTGTCCCTTTTCCGTCTCCTGGATCAGCTCCTGGAGGAGGACGGGACTGTCTCCGTGCGGGAGCTGCTCGACCACGCCGGCGAGCAGACCTATGGGCTCGCCCTGCTGATCCTGGCGCTCTTGACCTTCATCCCCGGCGTGGCCAACGTCCTCAGCCTCGGCACCCTCGCCCTCGGCCTGCAGCTGTGGTGGGGGCGTGCCCACCTCTGGCTGCCGGAGCCTCTGCAGCGATTCGAAATGCAGCGGGGACGGGTCAAGGAGCTGCTGGCCCAGGTAGAGGCTCGAATCGCTTGGCTTGGGACAAGAACGGCCCCGCGCCAAACCCCAGGGCGGCGCACCTTGGGGTTCCTGGTGAGCTGGACCGCCTTCCTGGCCGCCCTGCCGGTGCTGCTGCCCTTCGCCAATGTCCTTCCAGCTATCGGCCTGGTGCTGCTGGGCGTGAGCCTGCTCGAGGAGTGGCCCCTTCTCGCCTGGCTGGGGGCCGGCTTCAGTCTGGTGACCACCATCTACTTTGCCCTCTCCGCGCAGCTGGTGATCGAAGCCACCCGCGCGGCCCTGCGCGCCTTGCTGCCATGAGGTTTGACGCCCTCACCCTCTTCCCCGAGTTCTTCGAGGCGGCCCGGCTGGGCGTCACCGGCCGGGCCTTCCGGGAGCAGGGTCATGGCCTGCATACCCACAGCTACCGGCCCTTCGCCGGCAACGCCTTCGGCCACGTGGATGACAGCCCCTTCGGCGGCGGCCCCGGCATGGTGCTGCGCCCCGAGGTGCTGCGCGACACCCTGGCTTCCGTGCCGCGGCAGGGTGCGGTCCGCGTCATCCACTTCAACCCTGCCGCCCCGCCGCTCACCCACGACAAGGTGGTGGAACTGGCCCGGCTGGACCAGCTCATCCTGGTCTGCACACGCTACGAGGGGCTGGATCAGAGAGCCGTGGAAGCCTGCATCGACGAGGAATACAGCATCGGCGAGGCGGTTCTCAGCGGTGGCGAGCTGCCGGCCCTCTTCCTCATCGACGCCGTCTGTCGCTGGCTGCCCGGGGTGCTGGGCAATGAAGCCTCCGCCGAACAGGACAGCTTTGCCACGGGCCTGCTGGACCACCAGCACTACACGCGGCCAGCCAGCTTCGAGGGCCTAGAGGTGCCCGCCATCCTCCAGGGCGGCGACCACGGGGCCATCCGGCTCTGGCGCCTCCGCGAGGCCATGGCCAGGACCAAGCGGCTCCGGCCCGACCTGTGGGCGGCCTACCTGAAGATGCGACTCGCCGACCTGGACCGCCCCGCCCAGTGGTGCGCCTGGCAGGTGGAGCACCCCGAGGACTGGGACCGTGCAAAACCGAAGGGATGGAAGGGATGGCAGCCCAAATGACCACTTCCCATTTCCTTCTGTTCCGCTAGACTGGTGGACTCCCCGTCTGGGGACTTTCGAGCCATGTCCACTCTGGGACCGCTGGCCCAGGAGCCCACATGAGCCACATCATCGATCAGCTCGAAGCCAGCCTGCTTCGCCACGACCTGCCCCGAATCCAGCCCGGCGACACCGTCAAGGTGCACGTGAAGGTGAAGGAAGGCGAGAAGGAGCGCATCCAGCTCTTCCAGGGCATCATCATCGGCATCAAGGGCGGCGGCATGCGCACCTCCTTCACCGTCCGCAAGGTGGCGAGCGGCGTGGGCGTCGAGCGCATCTTCCCCCTGAACAGCCCCACCATCGACAAGCTGGAAGTCATCCGCCATGGCAAGGTCCGCCGCGCCAAGCTCTACTTCCTCCGCGAGAAGCTCGGCAAGGCCGGCCGTCTCAAGGAGCGCCGCACCGACGGCGGCGTATAACCCCTCCTCCTCCGTGGTCGAAAGGCGCCCCTCCGGGCGCCTTTTCGTTGTCGGATAATCTCCTAACCAAAGTGATTAACCCTAGCTAGATCTTAATTTCTAGCTGGGCTTTTTCTGCACTAATCCTGCTCATTCCTGGCCTTCTGTGGGAAAATGATCCCGGGCACCTCAGCTGATCCAGCCATGGCAGCCAATCCCGGAGGAATCATGAAAACCTCGTCGCTTCCCATCCTGGCCATCCTGGCCTCTGCAGTCGTGTCCCTTCAGGCTGAGGCACCCAGGTACGGCGTGCAGGGGCTGGTCAACGTGCCGCTCGGCGACCTCAAGAGCTATGTGGACAGCAAACCCGGCCCCGGGATCGGGGTCCATGGGACCTTCGACCTGGGCGACGGGCACATGGTGCGGCCCCGCCTCGACTACAGCATCTATCCGGAAGCCTCCTTCGCCACCGTGAAGCAGACCGCCTCCTACCTCAGCCTGGGTGGCGACTACCTCTACTTCATCGCGGGCAAGCCCGAGGGCCTCTATCTCACCGCCGGTCTGGCCGCCATTCGCTGGTCCTTCGAGCACAAGGACCCCACCTCCAAGGTGAGCAGCAACACCACCAAGGCTGGCCTGGCCTTCGGCGTGGGCTACCAGTGGAACGCCACCGTGGGCACCGAGGCCCGCTGGCTGCACTCCCAGGTGGCCAGCGGCTTCACGGCGGATGCCCTGCAGGCCGGCATCACCATCCGGTTCTAGGGCAAGCCCCGGGACGACCTTGGCCTCTGGCACACCTGAGTTGCCAGGCTTCGGACGGTGGAGCTTCTCCCAGCTTGGGGTGGCCATCACAGACACCTCCTGGGAAGTAGTGCGATGATCGGCCTCACGCCAAGGGTCGTGACCGTGGATACCAATGCACCTGCCCATTCTGCCCCTGCCCGGCTGCTGCTGGTGGGGTTTCCCGTGGACGCTCAGGCCGAACTCCGGCGAGTCTTTGGTGCGTCGGGAGAATCTGACCTTTCCTGTCTGGACATCACCCACTGGACTGAAGCAGAACTCGACGCATTCGAAGGACGAACCTCAGATGCACTGATTCTCCTGGCTTCAAAATCCACTGCGGACTGGGTCAACCGCATCAGGACCTTCCGGGCGCACCATGCGAGCCTGCCCGTCCTGGTCCAGATTCCCCGGAGCCAGCAGGACCTAGGGGATACTTACCTCCAGGAAGGTGTGCAGGAGATCTACGCCACCACCACCCAGGCACCCAGGGCTCTTCGTCGTGCCCGGGCAAGACTCGCCTCCCAGCGGGGACCGACTCCAGCTCAAGCGGGCGCCTTCAAGCGGGAGGAATCGCAGTACAAGTTCGAAGGGCTCTTCCATAACCTGTATGACTGGATCTATGTCCTAGGCATCTCCGAGCAGGGCGAGATGACCTTCGAAACCGTGAATCCACCCCTGCATGCGGCGGGCAGCTTCCTCAACCCGGACTTCGCCGGACGCTCCCCGGAATCCTGCCTGAGCCATGGCAGCGCGGGCCAGCTCATCTCTCATTTCCGCAGGGTCCTCGAGGAGGGCGCTCCGCTCCAGTTTGAAGAAGAGCACCTCGTCACCCAGGAAATCCGCACCTTCCAGACGATCCTCACCCCCGTTCGGAACAAGTGGGGCCGCATCCACCGCATCGCCGGCATCTCCCGGGACATCACGGCCCTGAAGGTGGCTCAGGCCGAGCTGAGGGCCAGCGAAGAACGCCTTAACCACGCCCTGGAAGGAACCCAGCAGGGGTTGTGGGACTGGAATCTCGAGTCGGGAAGCATGTACCGAAGCCCCCGCTGGTTCGGAATGTTGGGCTATGAGACAGGAGCCATCCAACCCACCCTGCAGGCTGGCTTTGAGCTCATTCATCCGGAAGACCGGCTCCAGACCGAGGCTGCGCTCAACGCCCACCTGGAAGGTCGGCTTCCCGGGTTGCAGGCCGAATACCGGTTGCGGACCCGTTCCGGGGATTGGCTATGGGTGTTTGATGCGGGCAAGGTCGTGGCGTGGCGCAGTGATGGCAGCCCCGCCCGAATGGCCGGCATGTGCACCGACATCTCAGAGCGCCGGCGCGCGGAGGAATCCCTTCGCGCCCTCGTGGGGGGAGTGGTGCATGAGATCCGGAACCCGGTCTACGGCATCTCCATCAACCTCGATGCCCTGGAGGCCACCTTCGGGGACGAACCCCGCTACCGCTCCTTCCTCGGAGCCCTGCGGGAGAGCGCAGAGCGCATCCAGGGGCTCATGAACGATCTGCGGGACTACGGCGAGCCAAGGACGCTCAACCCGGAGCCCTGCCGCGTCCGGACCCTGCTCGATGACGCGGTCCGGACCTGCGAGGCCTTGAGCCGCTCCAGAAACTGCAAGGTGCGGCTGGCCCTGGATGACGAGGCGCTGGTGCTCCCGCTGAACGCGCGGCGCATGCACCAGGTCTTCAGGAACCTGCTGGAGAATGCCCTCCATCATTCCCCGGACCAGGGAACCGTCTCCGTCCGTGGGCGCCACCTCCGGGACCAGGGGCACGACTGGTGGGTCTTCTCGGTCGAGGACGAAGGCGCTGGCTTCGAGGCGGAGAGCCTAGCCCGAGCTTTCGAGCCATTCTTCACCCGCCGGAAAGGGGGCACCGGCCTAGGCCTCTCCATCGTTAAGCGCGTCGTGGAGGAGCACGGGGGAACGGTCTCCGTGGAAAACGGTCCCGCCGGTGGCGCCCGCGTCACCCTCCAGTTGCCCGCCCCCCGTCGCCGGATGGAACTGATCGGAGAAGCCCGTGCCTAAGCCGAAGATCCTGATCATCGAGGATGACCCCGCGGTCCGCCACGGGATGACCGCCTACCTGCGCGCCAACGACATGGAGGTGGACGAATCGGACACCTGCCAGAAGGCCACCGAATTGTTCCGGGCCGGGGGCTATGACGTGGTGGTCGCGGACTATAGCCTTCCAGACGGAACCTCCCTCGACCTCCTGCCGCAGTTCAAGCGCCTGAGCGAGGACACGCCCTTCATCATCCTCACGGCGCACGGCTCCATCGACCTCGCAGTGCGGGCCATCAAGGAGGGGGCCGAGCAGTTCCTCACCAAGCCCGTGGAATCCAAGGCGCTGCTGGTGCTGGTCCGCCGGCTGCTCCAGCAGCAGCGGCTGCGCAAACGACAGGAAGTGGCGACAAGAGAGCAACCAGGTCCCCTGAACCCCTTCCAGGGCACCAGCGCCTTGATCCGCCGCCTTGAAGAGCAGGCCGGCCTGATGCTCGAGTGGGATAGCCCGGTCCTGATTCTCGGGGAAACAGGCGCTGGCAAGGGTGTCCTGGCCCGCTGGCTCCACGCCAACGGTCCACGGCGGGAAGAAACCTTTGTGAACCTGAACTGTGCGGGCCTCACCCGGGAACTCCTCGAATCCGAGCTTTTCGGCCATGAGCGGGGGGCCTTCACAGGCGCCATCAATGCCAAGCAGGGCATGCTGGAAGTGGGACACCGCGGCATCGTCTTTCTCGACGAGATCGGGGACATGGATCCAGCCATCCAGCCGAAGCTACTGAAAGCCCTTGAGGAGAAGACCTTCCGCCGCCTCGGGGACGTCCGGGACCGCCATGTGGACATCCGCCTGGTCGCTAGCACCAATCGAAATCTCGAGGAGATGGTCCACGCCAAGACCTTCCGCGACGACCTTTATTACCGGGTCAGCACCCTCACCCTGCGCATCCCCCCCCTGAGGGAGCGGCCCGAGGACATCCTCCCGTTGGGCGCGACCATCCTGCGCAGCGTCTGCAACCGCATGGGCAGACCCGAGGTGCAACTCAGCCCCAAGGCCGAAGCCGCATTGCAGGATTACGCCTGGCCGGGCAACCTGCGCGAACTGTCCAACGTGCTGGAGCGGGCCATGGTGCTACAGAAGGGCGACCGGCTCGAGGTGGACGACCTGGGGCTGGACGGGAGGAGGCCCCCCCAGGGAGCCATGGAATCCGAGTTGGTGACGATGAAGGAGATGGAGCGCATCCACATCGAACGGGTGATGCAGCGCTGTCATTCCAATGTGACCGAGGCGGCCCAGATCCTTGGCATGGCCCGGCGGACCCTATATGACCGGCTGAAGGTCCTGGGCATTGCCATCGGCAAGGACTGAGCGGGAGCCTGCATGATCCACGCGGGATGTCGCGCGGGATGTCGCGCGGGATGTCGCGCGGGATGTCGCGCGGGATGTCGCGCGGGGGCGCAGAGTGGCAATCGATCAGAATCGTTTATAAATATTTATTTTACAATTATTTAACCCATAAGGTATGGAATGGCTCGGGGATTGCACCTGGACCGGATCCCCTCTCAGGTCGACGCCTGTTCCGAGGGGACTGACCGCACTCCCACACCCCTCTGGAGGCACAAGATGAACTGGAAGAAGTATCTTTTCCTGGCCGCAGTGATCGGAACCACCCTCGTGGCCCAGGACACCAAGGAGGTCGAGACATTCATGAAGGAGGCCGTGACCTTCGCGAAGGCCAATCCAAAGGAGGCCTTTCTGAACGAAGTCACCAGGCCCACGGGCCGCTTCAATGTCCAGAAGACGAAGCGCCTCTACCTCACCGTGTACGACGAAGCGGGCATCGTCCTCGCCCATGGGAAGAAGACCCAGGAGATCGGCGTGAACCAACTGGAGGCCAAGGATAAGAACGGTAAGTCCTACATCAAGGACCGCATCGACCTGGCTAAGAAGAAGGGGGGCGGGTGGACCGAGGAGACGAAGCTCAATCCCAAGACCATGCAGGTCCAGGTCAAGAGGAGCCTGGTCAGCTTCCAGGGCGGGATGGTGATCTGCTGTGGGGTCTACGAGCAGTGACCTTCAGTGCCTCGGCCTTGTGAGCGAAAGCCCGCACAGCTCGTGCGGAAATTCGCGCTAGGCCCCTCGGCAGGAGGCTGCGGCGATTCGTAAGCCTCAGAAACTACACCAACCAACCATTGGGTAGAGAATGGCGCGGGGATTGCTCATCATGCGAACCCCCCAGAATTTCCTGGGCCCATCCATGCACGCTTTCCTCGACTGATTCCTCAGTCGGATGACTTTGTCCAATCTCTTATGGAGGCAATACCATGATCAAGTCACTCGTGGCAGGTTTGATGGTGGCGGGCCTTGCGGCCAGCGCCTTGTGCCTCGAGGCACAGGACTCCAAGCCATTGTATGTCCGCCAGACCCAGGCCCACCCTGCCCCCAAGCTCGATGACGTGGCGGGACGGGAGTACAAGTTCCTGATCGATCCCGCCAAGACCAAGGCCTCGCCTGCTGCCGCCTTCAAGGACATCTGGACCAAGCTTCAGGCCGCCGCGGCCAAGCAGGGGTTCACGGTGACCGAGAAGGATAAAAACCCGTTAAAGGTGGAGATGACCACCAAGGAGTACTTGGATACGGCCGATCAGGCGCTGTGGAAGAAGGGCTACCTCATTCGCATCACTACCAAGTACAAGGCCGGCATGGCCGAGGACAAGGGCAAGGTGACGGTGAAGGCAATCTTCGAGAACCTCGACAAAACCCTTGCCGCGCCCCTGACCGTCGTCGGCATCCAGGGTGAGTCCGAATGCCAAGACAATGTGGGGGTGGCCGCCGGAGGCACCCTGAAGGGCTATGTGGAGAAGGGCGCCAGCTTCACCGTCACCCTGTCGGACCTCGGCAAGATGACCCTTGGTGACTTCGGAAAGTACATGCCCGAGCTGCTGGCGTTGGGACTGCCCTCAGACACCAGGCTGGTGTCCAACAAGGCCTACTCCTATCGCGCTCGCCCCGGATTCATCGTGCTGCCGGGCACCGAACCCTGCGGTGTCTCAATGGAGGGCTGGACCACCAAGGAAGACGGCCCAATTTTCCTCTACGACTTCTCGTACGGCTATGAGGATCTCACCCTCTACGAAAACCCCGAGACCCACCAGGAAGGCGAGCGCTTCATGACCAAGGTGCTCTTCGGCGAACTGGGCGGCCTCGCTCTGCCGGACGACGGCAAATGGGGCGGCTCCAAGGTGCGCGTCTTCATGAACCGGCCCATCACCAAGTAGGACCTCAGGCCTTGGCCCAGTTTCCTATCCACCACCCCTAAGGAGAATGCCCACGATGAATATGCACACCCTCCAGAACGCAGCCCGCCTCCTGCTGGCCTGCTCCTTCCTGCCTCTGGCCGCTCAGGAGCCCGAGCAGCTGGACAAGCAGTACGGCCTCCTCTCTCAGCCTGCCTACATCAAGCACTACGAGGCGGACAAGACGGGCAAGGTCATCCTGAACCCCTACCTGCAGGTGGCGAGCAAGGACTACCCGGCCATCCTCGATGTGAAGATGGCGCCCTACAACTGGGTCATCGACGCTGCGGGTCGCGTGGGCATCATTCCCGAGGCTGCCCATCCCTTGGGCCGGACCTACGAGAAGGGCTTCTTCCGCCCCGAGGACCAGTCCAAGCGGAAGCCCGGCACCCGCGAGAACTTCGGCCACGTCTCCGCCCTCGGCGGCGCGCCTGGTCGCATCAGCGGCGAGATCCTCTACGACAAGGCATCCAACTCCTGGACCATCAACAACAAGTCCGGACGCTACACCAAGCACAACACGGATCGCACGCCCGAGCAGCTCGTGAACGCCGCCACCCTCATCCGGGGGATCGTCGATCCAGGCAGCGCGTCCTGGGGCCCAGTCTTCTTCCTTCTGGATTACGCCCACGAGTCCGTCCAGGAGGTGCTCCTGAAGGATCCCAAGCTCGCCTACGACGACGCGGCGAAGAAGAGCCGCCCCCACATCATCGTGCTGCCCGCCGCCCCGGTGGAGCCCAAGGTCGAGAAGGCCGCGGAAGCCGCACCCAAGGCCGAGGCCGCACCCAAGGCCGAGGCCGCACCCAAGCCGGTCGTGGAAGCTGCGCCCAAGGCGGAGGCCCCCAAGGTGAAAAAGGCCAAGAAGCCGAAGGCCGCCAACAACGACGATCCCTCGTGACCCGTGCCTGATCCCACCTTTGTGACTCCAGGAGATATCCACCCATGAAAAACCGAATCATCACTTCCCTCGGGTTCGCCTTCGCCCTCACCGCGATGGTCCCCCTCGCCGGCCAGGGCGTGGTCACCCCGGTGGTCCACGTCGTCAAGGGCGACAAGAACTTCAAGACGGGCTACGACCCGGTCAACGTTGACGGCACCCTCAACGCCATCATCGAGATCCCGGCGGGCACAACCGCCAAGTTCGAGACGCTGGACAATGGCACCATGGAGTTGGAGCAGAAGGACGGTGCCCCGCGCTTCGTGAAATACCTGGCCTACCCGGCCAACTACGGCCTCATCCCTCGCAGCGTTCTGCTCAAGTCCAAAGGTGGCGACGGCGACCCCCTGGATGTCATCGTCCTGGGCCCCGCCATTCCCACCGGGACTGTCGTCAAGTGCCGCCCCCTGGGCGTGCTGAGCCTGATCGACAACGGCGAGATCGACGACAAGATCATCCTCGCACCCGTGAACTCCATCTTCGGTTCCCTGAAGGGGATCGAGGAACTCGACAAAAAGTTCCCCGGCGTGACCAGCATCATCCAGACCTGGTGGACCTCATACAAGGGCTACGGCAAGGATGGCAAGCTGCAGCTGAGCTCCAAGGGCTTCAAGAGCCGTGCCGCCGCGATCAAGATCGTCGGCGATGCGGTCCTCGACTACGAGATCTCGGTCACCACGGATGCGGATCGGCGCGCCCTGGATGAAAAGGGCAATCCCCGCCTCTACCGCTGGCCCGGCGCGAAGAACCTTGGCGAGTAGGTCTTTTGCATGAATCATGGGGGGCGGCGCCATGCCGCCCCCCACTTTTTTCGGGAGGACCATGCTGAGAACCTTGCTCCTCTCCCTGATCCTATCAGTGGGGCTCCTGGCCCAGGACACGGTCATCGTCCTGCTGCGCCATGCCGAGAAGGCCCACAAGGGTGACAGCGCTGAGCTTTCCGAGGCGGGGCATAGCCGGGCTGCGCGGCTGCCAGCCCAGCTCATACCCTACAAGCCGTCGGCCCTCTTCGCCTCGAACCTCCGCAGAACCCAGCAGGCTCTGGAACCCCTTTCGAAAGCCCTGGGCCTGCCCTTGCAGGTCTATGTGCGGGGGGAGGAGCGGGCCCTGGCCCGGCGCATTCTCGCCTTGCACCCGGGCGAGCGTGCCGTCGTCTGCGGCCACTCGGACACGCTGATGACCTTAGTTGAAGCGCTGGGCCACTCAGAACCCTTCCCTGAAGTCACGGGTTACGATCGCATCTGGGTGCTCCGGATCAAGGAGGGCGGGACATCGGTGACCCTTGAGGAGCACGACCAGGTGTCCGTGGGTGTTGAGGCACCACCGCCTGCCGGGGCGATGCGGCGATGACCCCTCCTCGGTTCGCGCCTCAGACTGCCAGGATCAGAATGATCGTGTTCTCGGCGGTGCTGGCCTCGGCCTTGCCCACCTTGGCATGGGAGCCCCGGGGTCACCGACTCGCCGCCGCAGCCTCACTCCAAGCTTTGCCGCCTGAATTGGCACCCTGGTTTTCGGGACAAGAGGCCGCCTTCATCCAGGCCTCCCTGGAGCCTGATGTCTGGAAGGCCGACGATGCCTCTGAGGTCTGGCGTCACCGCATCGCCTGTGAGACCTATGGAGGCCCGGCGAAAGTCCCCCTCCAGGAAGCCACTGCCAGGGCGCAGGTGGGCGCCTTTGCCTTCGAACAGGCTGGACAGCTCCCCTGGGTCATCGCCGAGCGGCACCGACGGCTGATGGAGGCGTTCAAGGTCGGCGACGCTCGCCGGGTGGTCCTAGAGGCCGGCTGGCTATGCCATTACGTGGCCGATGCCCAGGTTCCCCTGCATACGACCCAGGATCGCAACGGCAAGGCCACCCGCCAGAAGGGCATTCACAAGCGCTGGGAAGGTAACCTTGTGGAGCACGGCGTGACCTCCTTGCCGGCCCCAGCCGCCGCCATGGCCCCTGCCGATCTGCCAGCCACCATTGCGGGGTGGATCAGGGAAAGTTACAGCCTGATTCCCGCGCTGCTGGAAGCGGATCGGCAGGCTGGTCGCGATGCGCAGGGAGATTCCGAGGCGCACACCAAGGCCCTCTGGTCGTTGCAGAGCCGCCAGGTCCTCCAACAGCTCAACCGTTCAGCGGAACGCAGCGGCGGCTTGGTCCTTTCAGCTTGGGTGCAGGCCGGGAGACCTCGGCCTTGAAGCACTGAGCTGCTCGACCGCCCCAGCGAGCGGAGACCCGCATTGCCCGTGCGGATTTTCGCGCACAGCCTCCGTGGGCACGCCCCCTGCAGCGGCCATATGTCAGGCTACATGGGCAATTAACCTCGCCATCCGGAATGGCCCATGAATTGCACTGGATGACCACAGCCCGTCCAGAGGTACGAGGGCTCCCACCTCAATCCACCTCATCGCCCAGGCACCCAGCCGGTGCCACCCCCCCCCTAGAGGAGTTTGCATGAAAGCCATTACCTCCCCACTGATCTTTGCCCTGCTGGCCGCGCCCCTGGCCGGGCAGACGCAGGCGGACACCGACAAGCGCATTGCGGACCTGGAGAAACAGGTTGCCAAGCTCTCCAAGCTCGATACCAAGAAGGACGATGCCAAGGATGGCGGCTTCTCGGTCAAATTCGGTGGCCGGTTCCACCTGGATAACACCTACTTCAGCGGCAACGAGAACCGCCTGACCAACGGCACCTTTATGCGGCGCGCCCGCATTAGCTTCAAGGTGGGTCTGGGCAAGGACTGGGTTGGCGAAGGTGATGTCGACTTCGCGGAAGCCGCCGTCAACATCAAGGACCTGTGGGTTGGCTACCAGGGTTTCAAGAACAGCCTCATTCAGGTGGGCCAGTTCAAGCAGCCATTCGGCATGGATACCCTCGGATCCTCCAACGCCACCTGGCTCATGGAGCGCTCCTACAGCGACATCTGGGCCTTGGATCGCCATGTGGGCATCGGGTACCAGACCTGGGGCGAGCGCTGGCAGGCGAAGGTCGGCTTCTTCGGCCAGGCCATCAACGACACGACCGATGAACAGTCCGCCGCCGACGAGAATGTCGATTCCACGGGCCTCCTCAAGACCTACAAGATCTCCGGCGACCACGGCTACGGCTACGCGGCCCGCTTTAGCGTTGCTCCGATCCTGATTTCCGAAACCAAGGCCATGCACCTGGGTGTGGCGGCCGTGAAGCGCACCCCCAATGCCAGCGCCCCTGGGGTGTACGCGGTGGACTTCTCCGGTCGCCCCGAGCAGAACAAGGTCTGCAAGGAGAAGTTCCTGAACGCGGCCGTGACCAATGTCGACAACTGGATGCAGACCGGCATCGAGTTCGCGGGTGTATGGAAGGCCTTCTCTTGGCAGAGCGAATACCAGCAGACCAAGGTGAATCGCCGGGGCACCCAGATGCAGAAGTGGTCGGGCACGGCCCTGGTGGCCACCTCCGCCGCCGAGCAGCTCGCGAGCACGGTGGATCACAAGTTCTCCACCTACTACGGCCAGGTGTCGTGGATCATCGGTGGCCAGCGCACCTATGAAGCCAGCGAGGGCCTCTTCGGCAAAGTGGTCCCCTCCAAGAACGGTGCCTGGGAAGTGGTGCTGCGCTACAGCAAGATGGACCAGAACGATCTGACGGACATCGATCCCGTGAAGGGCGGCGTGGCCTCGAACACCACCCTCGGCCTGACCTACTACCTGAACAAGGGGGTCCGCTTCATGCTGAACTACACCATGGTGGACAACGGTGAGAATGCCATGGCCAACAAGGCCTACAGCCCCACCGGCGTGAAGCTCGTGAACGATGACTTCAACATCATTTCCATGCGCGTTCAGGTGAACTTCTAGGATTCGCCGCCTGGTTCGGGAGGGGTCCTCGCTCGAGGCCCCTCCCGACTGACATCAGGTCTCCGGTCGATCTCTCCAGGATGCCCTCCAATGCCCCACGAACTCCCAAGTTGCGGTGCTCCGGTCCTCATTCCCCGCTGGGAATGGCGAACCTTCGCCCCGGCCCTGGATGCCGCCGGGGCGCTTAAGGAAATGGGCACCCGACTGGACTCCTCTGATCACCGGGAGATCAGTCTGATCTGCCTGACCAGCTCCCATGACGTAACGATCCGAGATCGCCGCCTGTCCCTAAAGTGGCGAAAGCAGGTCGGCCAGAAAGGCCTGGAACTCTGGGATGTCGTGCTTGACGCCGGCTTCCCCTGCGCTCAGGAAACCTTGCGGAGACTATTCGATGCGTGGGACATGGCTCTTCCGGTCCTGCATCGAGCGAATTACACCATCAATGCCTTCCTGGATGAGGTCATCCGAATCCACCCGAACCTCAGAGTGGTCGAAATCGAGAAGCACTCTGAACGCTTCGCCGTGGAGGGCGCACGGTGCGAGTGGACCCACTTGCTTGCCAACCAGACCCCCTGCGAGTGCCTCTTCATCGAGCACGAGGATCCCAGTCTCACCCTCCAGGTCGTACGGCGCCTTGGTCTCCAGGCCCGACCGCACGCCAGCTATCCCTCGGGCCTGAAAACCGCCCTCCACTTTGACACCCAACACTGACTACCCACCGGAGCACCCATGGCCAAGGAAATCGAACGGAAGTACCTGATCAATCGCGCTGCGTGGACGCCGCAAGGCGAGGGCATCCACTTCAAGCAGGGCTACCTGAACGCCCAGAAGGAGCGCGTCGTCCGCGTGCGCATCGAGGGCGCCAAGGCCAAGCTCACCATCAAGGGCATCACCACCGGCGTGACCCGCTCAGAATTCGAATATCTCATTCCCGTGGAGGACGCAGCCATCCTCCTCGACAACCTGTGCGAGCAGCCCCTCATCGACAAGCACCGCCACAAGGAAGTCCACGGCGGCAAGACCTGGGAGATCGATGTCTTCCATGGCGAGAACGAAGGCCTGGTGGTGGCCGAGATCGAGCTGGCCTCCGAGGATGAGAAGATCGAGTTCCCGGCCTGGATCGGCGAGGAGGTCTCGAGCGATCCCCGTTACTTCAACTCCAACCTCCTGAAGCATCCCTTCAAGAACTGGACCAAGGCTTAACTTCCACACGCGGGCCACCCCAAAGGTGGCCCGCCCATTCCAGGTATTGCATGGCAGCCGAAGCCGAATCTGCAACCAAAACCCCGTCGCTCCAAGAACTCCTGGACATGGAGAAGATGACGCTCTCCTCCAAGACGAGGGAGGCACAGAGTCCCACGGAAAGGTGGATGAGGTATCTGGGGTTCCCCGGTGGAATCCTCCTCTTCCTCATCATTCTTTTCCTCCCGGCCGGGGCCGGACTCAGTGCTTCGGCCCAGTCCGGCGCGGCCTGTTTCGCCCTGGCCCTGGTGTGGTGGGTGACGGAGCCGTTTCCCACCTACGTCACGTCGCTCGTCTTGATGTTCCTGCTCCTGGTGACACGCACCTCCAATGCCAAGGCCATCATGGACGTCCTCGGCATGGAAGTGATTTGGCTGAACCTGCTGGCTTTCATCCTGAGCTCCATGCTCGTCAAGACCCGCCTGGCCAAGCGCATGGCGCTCTGGCTGGTGGTGCGCTTCGGACACAAGGCCACCTGGGCTCTGCTGGCCTTCCTGGTCCTGCAGCTGGTCCTGGCCCCCCTGATTCCGGCCACGGCGGCGCGCTGCGTCATGACCCTGCCCCTCATGATCGTGGTGGCGACCATCTACGGCTCCACGGAGGCCACGCCAAACGCCTTCGGCAAGAACCTCATGCTGCTCAACCTGGCCTGCATCTCCGTCCTGTCCTCCGTCACCATGACCGGCAGTTCGGCCAACCTGATCGCTGTGGGCCTGATCCAGAACATGGGTGGACATCGCGTCTACTACATGGACTGGATGCGCGTCGGCGCACCGGTAGCCATCCTGACCATGGTTCTGATGTGGATCCTGGGGCAGAAGCTGCTCTTCCGGATGAAACCCGAGGAGCAGGTGCCACAGGTGGAGGGTGGCCTGGATCTGGTGCGCCGCCAGTACGAGGCCATGGGGCCCCTCGGATTCCAGGAGAAGAAGGCCATCGCGATCTTCGGTCTCGTGCTGTTCCTCTGGATGACCGATATCTTCCACATGAGGTGGTTCGGGGTGGAGATCAGCGCCCCCTTTGCCGCCCTGCTCGGCGCCGTCATCGTGCTGTTCCCGCGCTGGGGCATCCTCTCCTGGGCCGAGGCCGACATTCCCTGGCACCTGCTCATCTTCAGCGCCGGCGCCTATGCCGGTGGGCTGGCCCTGGATGACACTGGGGCGGCCGAGTGGGGCGTGCGCATGCTCTTCGGGGGTATGAACCTCAAGGGCGTGCCCTTCGGCATCACCTACACGGTCGTGATCTCCGTGATGATGTACAGCCATCTGCTCACCACGTCGAAGACCGTCCGGACCCTCATCATGATTCCCATCATCATCACCCTGGCCAAGGCCCTGGGCTGGAATCCCCTGTCACTGGCGCTCCCCGCCGCCCTCTGCATCGATTGGGTGGTGGGCCTGCCCATCAGCGGGAAACCCAACGTGGTGCTCTTCTCCACCAACCAGTTCACCGTTTCGGACAACTTCAAATACGGCATGATGACCTGCACCATCGGCGTGCTGATCCTGGTGCTGTCCGGAGCCACCTGGTTCCACTGGCTGGGCATCACCCCCTCCTTCTGGGCGGTGGCGCCATGAGCGTGCTGCGCCTGTTGATACTCCTGTTCCTGCCGACGATTCTGGTGGCCACCACCAGAATCGACTCCTACACCATTAAGTTTCAGGCCCTCAAGGAGGGCGGCGGCCAGGCCATAGCCACCGTGGCGCTGGTGGGATGCACGCCCGGCAACCTAGTCCTGCCCCTCGGATTCCAGTCCCCGGAAGAACTGAGGCTCGAGGAATCCCCTGCCGGGGTGAAGCTGGAGGTAGGTCCCCGCAATGGCATGACCAGTCTCCACCTCCTGTTCCCAGCGGGAATGCCCACCCAGGCCACCCTCCGATTCTCGTTCACCGTGAAGGAGGTCTTCCAGGTCCTCCAACTTGCCCCGGGCGAGAAGAGCCTCATGCCTAAGGGCAGCAGGCTGTTCCGGCACGCCTTCGTGAACACCCAGGAAGCGCCCATCGGCATCTACCGTCTGGAGTTCCTCTTTCCTGAAGGGCTCATGGCCCAGGCGATCCGTGAGCAGCAGCCCAAACCGAAGAAGAGCGAAGTTCTGCCCCGGGTGATCCTGTCGAAATCGGCGGGGGTCCAGACGGCCGTCCTGCAGTTCTCGGACCTGCGCCAGGGCGATGACACCTCCATGACCCTCGAGTTGGTGCCACACCGGCGCAGCCTTGGCTGGCTGTTGGCAGGACTGCTCCTGGGTGGCCTCTACCTCTTCAAGTTCAGGGACCTCATCGCCAAGAAGGACCCTGATCCCACTCGCTGACCCACTTCTCCAGCCCCGCCCAAGCTCGTTCCCCAGGAGGTCTGATTGCCCTCAACCCTGCTCATTCCGTTCCTCATCACCGTCGCGCTCTGCGTAGCGGGCGTCCTAGGGTTGGCCTTCCTGTTCGCCAGTCTGGCTCCCTGGATCCAGCGTCGGTTCAGGGTCCTGATCAAGAGCCTCGATTCCAACAGCCAGCACTGACCCATTCTCAAGGCCCCACTAGCTCCACCCGGAGACGCGTTTGCTTCCACCCCAGGCCACCCCCTTCCTCCTCACCATTGCCATCAGCACGCTGATCGGCATCGGTCTGCGCGATTACTACGAGCAGGAGGGAAAGCGGGACACCTTCGGTACGGTGCGGACCTTCATCTTCCTGGGCCTGCTGGGGCACATGCTGTACCGGATTCCCACCATCGGTCCCTATGCCTTTCTGGTGGGCATGGTCGTCGTAGGTCCCTTCCTGCTGGTCTACTACAACAACAAGGTGGCTCAGCAGAAGAGTCCCGGACTCATCGGTGTCCTCATCGCGTTGCTGACCTACGGTGTGGGTCCGGTGGTGATCCATGAGCCTCACTGGTACCTGGTCGCCTTCGCCATCACTATCCTCTTCGTCCTCCATTCCAAGGGGCGCATCCGGCAGTTCACGGACCGCCTGGAAACCGGTGAGGTCGTCACAGCGTGCAAGTTCCTGGCCATCGCCGGAGTGATCCTCCCCCTCATACCCGCTGTCCCGCCAGCCGAGGGCTGGGTGGGGCGCCTCTTCAGCGTCCTTCCCGTCGGCCCCCATCAGATCTGGATGGCTGTCGTCGTCACCACCGCCATCTCCTACTTCGGCTACGTGCTGCAGACCTACCTCTATCCCAAGAAGGGGCTGCTGTTGACAGGCCTCATCGGCGGTCTCTACTCCAGCACCATGACGGTTCTGGTGATCTCGAAGAAGACCCGGGCCCATGAGGACCAGGCCCGGGAGGCGGCAGCGGCCATCATGCTGTCCACGCCCACCATGTATCTTCGGATCCTGTTCCTGGTGGCGGCCTTCATGCCGTTGGGAGCGGTGCGGCTGCTGCCGCCCTTCCTGCTTTTCTCCGCCCTGTCTGGAGGCTACGCCTGGTGGCTGCGCCGCGGCGAGCCCGGGTCCGCCCTGCCGGAGCCAGCGCCTGATGTGGAGGTGAAGGAGAAGAACCCCCTGGAGCTCAACGCCGCCCTACTCTTCGCCCTGATGTTCGTGACAGTGTCCCTGGTCACCAAGTACGTGCTCCTGTTCTACAAGGAGCTTGGCCTGCGAATGCTGTCCTTCCTGGTCGGCGCCTCAGACATCGTGCCCTTCATCGTGTCCGTACTGCAGGGGAGCCTGGGCATAGGTCCCAACCAGATCCTCCAGGCCATCGTCATCGCCACAGCCTCTAACAACATCATGAAGACCGCCTACGTCTTCACCTTCGGCCACCGCCAGACCGCACGCCTCACGGCCCTCGGCATGGCCGGCATTGTCGCCCTGTCCTTCCTCTACGCCGGCCTGGCCCTCTAGGCCCAGCGGTCCCTCCCTGCCACTGATTCTCAGGGCATTCACACCCGGATGGTCCTTCCATCCCAATTCACCAGGAGCACCACCATGGCCGATCCGTTTGCCAAGAACGCCGCCACCACCGCCGAAGACGCACTCAAGATCATCCCCCGCGCCGAGTTCCGCACCTTCGGCCAAGGCGTCATCGAGCTGGTGAAGGAGAAGATGTGGAACGGCAAGACCGTCCTCTTCCAGGCCCGCCGCATGCCCATGGAGACCTACTTCCTGAGCGCGAAGACCAACGAGGCCAACGTGAAAGTGCGGGATGGCCTACTGGACATCAAGACCAAGGTGGGCGAGACCCCCGAGGGCTACGAGATCTTCCAGCCCCGTGGCAAGTTCCAGTTCCCCGTGAAGAAGGAGGATCTGGCCACCATCCTCTCCCACCTCAAAGCCGAGATGTCCCTGACCCAGGAGATGTACACCATCGATGAGTTCATCGCCATGGCGCGCAAGCACGCCGACCTCGTCCCGGTCACGGTCGAGAAGATGCGCTACGGCTTCACCATCGACGGCATCATCTGTGAGTACGCGCAGGTCTGGTTCAACGGCGCCATGGTGGAGACGGCCTGCGCCGAGAGCGAGAACTACGCCGGCATGCGCCAGGTCATTGAAGGACTGGGCATCGCCGCCATGCCGAACACCAACTATCTGAAGGCCGCCAAGAAGGTCATGGGCATGGAGTAGGGGCCTCCCCGCCCCGACCTCACCTCTGGGGCGGCTTCGGGGGGAGCCGCCCCAGGGTCATTGGATCCGCCCATTCACCGCTGCCATGCCAGTCCCCCATTCAGATTCGCCCCGGAGTCCGACATGCTGCCCCCCCAAGTTGCGCCCTTCCTCCTGACCCTGGCCATCAGCACCCTGATCGGGATCGGACTGCGGGACTACTACGAGTCCGAGAAGAAGTTCGACACTTTCGGCACCGTCCGCACCTTCGTCTTCTTCGGAATGCTGGGTTTCATGCTCTACCAGATTCCGGGAGTCGGGCATTTCGCCTTCCTGCTCGGCATGGCGGCCATCGTCCCGTTCCTGCTGGTCTACTACAGCAACAAGGTGCGCCAGAAAAAGAGCCCGGGGCTCATAGGCGTCCTCATCGCCCTCCTCACCTACACCACGGGCCCGGTGGCGCTCAACCAGCCCCACTGGTTCCTGGTGCTCTTTGGTGTCTCGATCCTGTTTGTCCTGCACTCCAAGGGCCGCATCCGGCAGTTCACGGACCGCCTAGAAACGGGAGAGGTGGTCACGGCCTGCAAGTTCTTGGCGATCGCCGGCGTGATACTCCCCCTGATCCCGGCCATTTCGCCCACCGTCGGGGCCATGGGCCAGCTCTTCAGCGTCCTTCCCGTGACCCCAAGACAGATCTGGATGGCGGTGGTGATCACCATGTCCATCTCGTATCTGGGCTACGTCCTGCAGACCTATCTCTTCCCGCGCAAGGGCCTGATGCTGACGGGCCTCATCGGTGGTGTGTATTCCAGCACCGTGGCCGTCCTGGTCCTCGCGAAGAAATCCAAGCGCTACCCCGGTCACGATGACGAAGCCGCTGCTGCCATCCTCCTGGCCGTGTCCATGATGTATCTACGGCTCCTGGTCTTGGTGACGATCTTCCGCTTCGGACTGGCATTCCAGGTCGGGCCCGCCCTCCTCGCGCTTGCGGGGCTCGCTGCCGGCCACGCCCTATGGATTCGCCGGAAGGAGGCCATCGTCCTACCCGCCCTCATCGAAGACATTCAGGAGCAGACCCCCGAAGGTGCTGCCGCGGACGTCACGGCCGAAGGGCACGAGCCCGCCTTGCGGAAGAACCCCCTGGAGATCAACTCTGCCCTCTTCTTCGCCTTCATGTTCGTGGCCGTGTCCCTGGCGACCAAATACGTGCTGCTCTACTACAAGGGCCTTGGCCTGAGGATGCTGTCCTTCCTGGTGGGGTGCTCGGACATCACGCCCTTCGTCATCTCAGTACTGCAGGGCAACCTCGGGATCGGCACCACCCAGATCCTGCAGGCCATCATCATCGCCAGCGCCAGCAACAACCTGCTGAAGGTCGCCTACACCTACCTGTTCGGCACCAGGCGCACTGCCAACCTGGCCGCCCTGGGGATGGTGCCCTTGGCTGCTTTATCCGTGCTCTACGCGATCTTGGCACTCTGATGGATCAGGCCCTACCACTGTTCACGGAGTTACCGTGACCCAGACCCGCCTGCTTCTGGCGCTCCTCATCCTGCTGTGTGGCGACCTCTGGAGCGTGGTTCCCACTTTCCGCGTGATCGAGAAGGGAAGGACACATTCCTACTCCAAATCAGGCCCCCGGCGGCAGGATCTGAGCGGGGCCGTCTGCGTCGATGGGCGCGCCTACCTAGCCTATGACGGCGGTGCCAACTCGGAGCACCCCGAGATCAGGGTCACCTCCCTGGATCGGATCACCCAGGAAGCCACTGTCCTGAACCGCGTGGTCGGCCAGAAGGACCTGGAGGGCATTACCTTCCATGATGGTCAGTTCTTCGTCCTGTCCGGCCTCTCCCAGGCTGATGAGGACACGGAATCCTACCGCCTGCTCACCGCCTTCACCCTGGATCCTACCGGCCGGTTCGTGCGGCACGAGCGGTCCGTGGTGATCCGTGACCTGCTGCTGGAGTCCCTCAAGGAGTTTCCTGATGACCGCTGGTACTCGCGTGTGGCCGCCACCTTCGGTGTGAAGGGGGGACTCAGCGCCGAGGGCCTTTCCTGGGTGCCTAGCCAGGCCGAGGCCCTGGTGATCGGACTTCGCTCCCCACTCTATGGTCCGGCGTTCGGGGACCCCACCTTCGGAAAGTGCTTCACCCTGGACCGAGGAAAAGCCCTGCTGGCATTCGTGGCGAAGCCCTTCTCCGAACGCCCCAAGGTACGCCTTCAGCCAATCGACCTGGGTGGCCAGGGGGTCCGAGACATCCAGTACATCCCGGAGTTCGGCGCTTATCTGGTGATTGGAGGGCCCGTAGACAAGGCCCCGGACTTCTCCCTGTGGCTCTGCCGGGTCACGGGCGAAACTGAGCGGATCCACCTGCCAGAGTTCAAGGGCCTCTGCCGGCCCGAGGCCATCATGCAGGTGCCTGGGAAGAACGAGATCTACCTCTTCAGCGAAGAGGGTGGGCCCTACTGTGAATCGCCTGAGTACACCTACCTTCGACTGAGTTTCTCCCTATCCGATCAGCCATAATCTCGAGTTCTTCCCTCCCGCTCCCGAACGGCGCACTAAACCCAGAACTGTACGATCCACCGATGAAGGCACCTCCATGGCTTCCATACGGACCTTCCTCACCAGCAGCCTCCAGGGCAAATTCATCGCCCTTTTCGGGAGTCAGGCGCTCCTGCTCCTGGTGGTGTTCACGCTGGGATTGACAGGACTGAGTCGCCTAAAGAAGGGGCAGGTAGAACTGGGATCCAACCTCCCCAAAGCGGCCGTGGCCGCACGGGTTCTGCACGATTCGGATGTGCTCCGGGTGATCCATGTCTCCCTGCTGGGGGGCGGACGGAGTCCTGACTACGTCGACAAGCGGCTAAAGCGGCTCAAGGAGGTTGAGACTGCCCTGGCCCAGTCCCTTGCAAGCATGGAAGGCTTGACGTGGTCTTCCTCCGAGCGGGAGAAAGTCGCCATCATCCTCACGGGCATGCGGAAGTACATGGAGGCATTCCCTCCCCTGCTGGTGCGGGCGAGAAAGGCCACGAATGACGAAGTTCCCGAACTAATTGAAGCCAACACCAGCTTCCGCCGGGAAGGCTACAACTTGCTGCTTGCGCTGCTTCAGGACATCCAGGATCAAGGCGCCCGGCAGGTGGAGCGGGACCTAGCCTCCAGCCTGGTCAGTGAGCGGTGGATGATCGCCGGATTAGTCGCCGCAATCCTGATCGGACTGGCCATCTCGCGGGTCGTCAGCCTGCAGGTTAGGCGACAGGCGCTGTCCCTCAAGACCTCCATGGCTGCGCTCGGCGGCGGCGATCTGACTTTGCGTTGTCCGATCCAGAGCCAGGACGAGCTTGGAGAAGCCGCCGTCAGCCTGAACCAGGTAATCGAGCAGCTAGGCCGGGACATCCAGGCCATCACCGAAGCCACCGACCGCACCGCCTCCTCCGCCACGGAGCTCTCGGCCACGGCGTCGGAGGTCAACCAGACCGTGGATGAGATCAGCCGGTCGGCCGGAGAGCAGCAGGCCGCAGTCGCCCTTGGCACCGATCTGCTCCACCAGATGAAGGGGCTTTCGGAAGCGGTGAGTGCGGGCTCCGAGCGCCTCGCCGCGCTGGCCTCCGCCTCCATGGAGGTCGGCGAGCAGGGGCGCCTCAGCGCCGAGGAGTCCGATCGGGCCATGGTCGCCATCCAGGAGAGTTCCGAGAAGGTCAACCGCATCATCAGCGTCATCTCCGACATCGCCCGCCAGACCAACCTGCTCAGTCTGAACGCCGCCATCGAGGCGGCCAAGGCGGGGCAACATGGCAAGGGATTTGCCGTGGTCGCAGAGGAAATCCGAAAGCTCGCCGAACGCAGCGCCACTGCCGCCAAGGAAATCGGTGTCCTTATCGGCGAAAGCAGCGAACGGGTGATGACGGGCTCCGCAGCGGCAGCCCAGGTCAATGCCTCCCTGGACCGCATCCAGGACCACATCCGGGAAACCGGCGATCACGTCGGGGACATCAGCGGAGCCATGGTCCAACAGGCCTCCTCTGTGGGGCAGCTTCAGCGCCAACTGGACCTGGTGACCAGCCTCACGGAACGGAACGCCTCCGCCACCGTGCAGCTGGCCTCCGCCATGCAGGAGACCTCACGGACCACCGAAGATCTGGCGAGCCTGGCCACAGAACTCCGGATCCTGACCCACCGGTTCAGGATCACCTAAGGGCCACTACAGTCCGTATTCCCGCCAACGCCGGCTCACCCGATCCAGGAGTCCGTCGGGGAACACCAGGTCGCGGGGCCACTCGCGGGCATAGCCATCCCAGGGGTGGTTCTTGCGGGTGGCATCAATGCCCACCTTGCTGCCGAAGGCGAAGCGGTCGGCGGCGTGGTCCAGCACATCCAGCGGGCCTTCGGTGAACAGCATGTCGCGCTTGGGATCCACGTTGCTGGTGAGGCGGAAGAGGACCTCATTCAGGTCGTGGGGATCGATGTCTTCGTCCACCACCACAATGCCCTTGGTGAACATGATCTGGCCCGTGCCCCAGATGGCGTTCATGACCTTCTGCGCATGGCCCGGGTACTCCTTGCGGATGGAGAGGATCACCAGATTGTGGAAGGCGCCCGCGGCCGGCAGGTGCATGTCACGGATCTCCGGGAGCACCATGCGCAGCAGGGGCAGGAAGATGCGCTCGGTAGCCAGGCCCAGGTAGGCGTCTTCTTGCGGCGGACGCCCCACGATGGTGGCGGGGAAGACCGGGTTCTTCCGCATGGTGATGGCTTCCACGTGTAGCACGGGGTAGTCGTCAGCGAGGGAGTAGTAGCCTGTGTGATCTCCGAAAGGGCCCTCCCGGCGCAGCTCGCCGGGGTTCACGTAGCCCTCGATGACCAGTTCCGAATCCGCGGGCACTTCCAGGTCGTTGGTCACGCAGGAGACCATCTCGATGCCCTCGCCCCGCAGGAAGCCCGCGAACATCACCTCGCTGAGGAAGGGCGGCAAGGGTGCCGTGGCGGCGTAGGTCAGGGCCGGATCTCCCCCGAAGCTCACGGCCACGGGCATGCGCTCGCTCTTGTCGTACCCGTGGCGGTTACGGGCGCCATCATGGTGCAGCTGGGTGTGGAAGCCCAGGGTGCGATCGTCGAAGACCTGCAGCCGGTAGAGTCCCACGTTGCGGTGGCCCGTCTGCTTATTGCGGGTGTGGCTCATGCCCAGGGTGATGAAGGGGCCGCCATCCTCGGGCCAGGTGGTCAGCACGGGCAGGTCGGTGAGCTTCACCTGGTCGCCCTGAAGGACGATCTCCTGGCAGATCCCGCGCTTGACGGTCTTGGGCATCCAGTTGCCCACCTCGGCCAGCACCGGCAGCTTGGCCAGCTTCTCGAAGAAGCCCGTGCCGGGCTTGGGCATGGCCTCCTGAACCAGCTTCTCGATGCGATCGGCGATGGCATCGAGCCCTCGGGGCTCTTTGTCCACACCCAGGGCCATTTCCATGCGCTTGAGGCTGCCGAAGACGTTCATGGCCACGGGCATGGCCTTCGCGGTGGGCCTTTCGAAGACCAGGGCCTTGCCGCCGCCGGGCTCCTTGGAGATCCGGTCCGCGATGGCACCCATCTCTAGGAAGGGATCCACCTCCACCCCCACCCGGGCCAGTTCACCGGCGGCCTCGAGCTGTTTCAGGAAGGTCTGGAAGTCACGGCCCATGGGATGCTCCAGCTTCGATCATCCCACCCGAGGGGGATTCCCCGGAACCCAATGCCCCGTTGTTCAGGAATTTCCCTTGAGAGGACAGGGGTTTTCCCGCATACTGATCGACCTTGCCCTGGCCGTGGGCTCCCAAGCGCATCCGATGGACTGCCGCCCACACGCCCCAAACATAGAGGTTCCAATGTTCGCAATCATCAAGACCGGCGGGAAGCAGTACCGCGTCGCCGAGGGCGATGTCCTCCGCGTGGAAACGCTGGAGCAGGATCCCAAGCAAGCCGTCACCTTCGACCAGGTGCTCCTCATCGACAACGACGGGGACCTGAAGATCGGCAAGCCCACCGTGGCCGGCGCCACCGTCGAGGCGGAGGTCATCACCCATGACCGCGCCAAGAAGGTGATCATCTTCAAGAAGAAGCGCACCACCACCTACCAGCGCACCCAGGGCCACCGCCAGAACTACACGGAAGTGCGGATCAAGTCCATCAAGGCCTAGGCTCTTTCCCGTCCCTGAACTTCTGACCACCCGACATTCAGATCATCCGAAAGAGGTTTTCCCATGGCTCACAAAAAAGGCGTAGGTTCAAGCCGCAACGGTCGCGATTCCCACTCCCAGCGCCTCGGCGTGAAGGAGTTCGGCGGTGAGCAGGTCACCGGCGGCTCCATCCTCGTCCGCCAGCGCGGCACCAAGTTCAAGGCCGGCATCAATGTCGGCATGGGCAAGGACCACACCCTGTTCGCCCTCATCGATGGCAAGGTGCGCTTCCAGGACAAGGGTCAGTCTGGCCGCTTCATCCACATCGATCCCATCGAAGGTTGATGTTGTCCGGGGAGCTGCGCTGCGCATGCCCCCGGGACCTCCATGCACAGGCCGGGCGGAGCCCGGCCTGTGCTTATTACTACCTGCCCAGGAAGTGAAGACCCATCATGTTTCTTGACCAAGTCCAGCTCCGCGTCACTGCCGGTCATGGTGGTGCAGGCGCCATGAGCTTCCGCCGCGAGAAGTTCGCCCCCGAGGGCGGGCCCGATGGCGGCGACGGCGGCAAGGGCGGTTCGATCACCCTCCGGGCCAACCGGGCCCTGAACACCCTCAATCCCTACCGCCAGAAGCGTGAGTTCACTGCCGAGCGCGGCCGTCAGGGCGAAGGTGGCATGCGCCATGGCAGCGACGGCGCGAGCATCCTGCTCGAGGTGCCACTGGGCACTGTCGTCAAGGATGCCGAGACCGGCGAAGTGCTGGCCGAGCTCCTGGCCGATGGGGAAGACGTCTGCGTGGCCCGCGGGGGCCGGGGCGGACTGGGCAACACGAACTTCAAGAGCTCAACCAACCGCACGCCCCGCCACCACCAGCCCGGCGAGGAAGGCGAGGCCCGCATCCTCGACCTGGAGCTGAAGCTCATCGCGGACGTGGGTCTGGTGGGCTACCCCAATGCGGGCAAGAGCACCCTGGTGAGCCGCCTGAGCGCGGCCCGACCCAAGATCGCCAACTACCCCTTCACCACCCTCGAGCCCCAACTCGGCGTGGTCAGCCTCGACCGCTTCGGTGGCGACCTGCTGGACAGCTGGGTCATCGCCGACATCCCAGGCCTCATCGAGGGCGCGGCCTCCGGTGCGGGGCTGGGGATCCAGTTCCTCCGCCACGTGGAGCGCACCCGCATGCTGCTGCACCTGGTGGACCTCTCCGACCCCATGGAGGAGCCCGCTGACGCCGTCCGCATCATCGAGGGCGAGTTGGAGGCCTTCAGTCCCGTGCTGGCCGCCAAGCCCCGGTGGCTGGTAGGCACCAAGCTGGACGCCCTGCAGGATGACGCCCGCCGCGAGGCCTTCGTGGCCCTCTGTGCGGCCCGGGGCCAGGAGCCCCTCTTCATCTCCGGCGTCACCGGCGAGGGACTGCGCGAGTTGGCCTTCGCCGTGGACGATGCCCTGAAGGTCATGGCTGGGCAGAAGAAGGCCACCCCCAAAGACGAGGTCTGGTAGTGCGCATCGGCCTCCTCGGGGGAGCGTTCAATCCCCCCCATGAGGGCCACCTGAAGCTGGCGCGCCTAGCCCTGGAGCACCTAAATCTGGACGAGCTACGCTTCGTCCCCACCGCCCTGAGCCCCCACAAGCCCAATGCGGGCGACCCGGGTGCGGACGCCCGCTTGCGCCTGCTGGGCGAGGCCCTGACCGGCTTCGACCCCCGCTGCCGGGTCGAACCCATGGAAGTCCAACGGGGCGGCACCAGCTACACGGTGGACACCCTGGAGGCCCTCGCCGGGCGGGAGCCTGGCCAGTCCTGGATCCTCCTCATGGGCAGCGATCAGCTGCCAGGCCTGGCCACCTGGCGCCGACCGGAACGCATCTTCGAGCTGGCTTCGGCCGCCGTGGCGCTCCGCCCTGGGGCCCCCTTCCTGCTGCCGGAGGTGCCGGGGCTCCACCCCTCCACCACCTGGAGCGGTCGGCCCGGCGAGCTGGTAGCCCTGCCCGCCACCGAGCTGGACCTGGCCTCCTCGAACCTCCGGATCCATCTGCAAGCCTCGCCGGACGAGGATCCTGGGGGAATTCCCCCCCGAGTTCTGGGTACCATCCGAACCGAAAACCTGTATCGTTAGTCTGCTCTGGAGCCCGCATGACCCTTGATTCCCGGCTCGCGACCGTCGTCGACGCCGCCCGGTCCAAGAAAGCCTTCCGCATCCGCCTCGTGGACGTGAGCCAGATCGCCAGCTTCACCGACACCATGGCCTTCATGAGTGGCGGCAGTGATCGCCAGAATCGTGCGATCGCGGAAGCCATCGAGGATGCCCTGAAACTGGCCGATGAGCGCCCCATCTCCCGTGAAGGCGAGGCCAACGGCAACTGGGTCCTCCTGGACTACGGCAACCTCGTGGTCCATGTCATGGACGAGGAGACCCGCCGCCACTACAACCTTGAAGGTCTCTGGAGCACCGGCCTCGAGCTTGAGCTGCCCGCCGAGGCCCACCCCGAGTCCGAAGTCCGCCCCTAGGAGACGACCTCCATGCCCGCCAGCCCGATCAATCCCTACGAAGCAATGCAGGCCCGGTTGCGGGTGGCCGCCCAGCTTTACGGGCTGGATGATGCCCTGTTCAAGGTGTTCATGGCCCCCAACCGGTCGATGATCGTGAGCCTGCCCGTGCTCATGGACAACGGCCACTGGGAGGTCTTCACGGGCTACCGCGTCCAGCACAACGTGGCCCGGGGCCCCGCCAAGGGCGGCATCCGCTACGACCTGAACGTCAGCCTCGAGGAGATCAAGGCCCTGGCCGCCTGGATGACCTGGAAGTGCGCGGTGGTGGACGTGCCCTTCGGCGGCGGCAAGGGCGGCATCGTGTGCGACCCCAACCGCCTCAGCGTGGGCGAGAAGGAGCGGCTCACCCGCCGCTACATCGCCGAGATCATGGACATCATCGGCCCCGACCGGGACGTGCCGGCGCCCGACATGGGCACCGATGCCCAGACCATGGCCTGGGTGCTCGACACCTACAACATGCACGTCCGACGCACCGAGAACGCCGTCGTGACCGGGAAGCCCCTGGGCCTGGGCGGCAGCCTGGGACGCACGGAGGCCACTGGCCGCGGCGTGCTCATCACCGCCCGCGAGGCCATGCAGCGCCTGGGCAAGCCTCTCGCCGGCGCCACCGTGGCCGTCCAGGGCTTCGGCAACGTGGGCAGCCAGGCCGCGCGCCTACTGCATGAGGCCGGCGCCCGGATCGTGGCCGTCAGCGACCTCAAGGGCGCCATCAAGAATGACCGCGGCCTCGACGTACACGCCCTGCTGAAGCACGTGGCCGAAGCGAAGACCGTGACCGGCTTCAAGGGCTCGGAGCCCATGGAGGCCGCCTCGCTCCTGACCCATGCCGTGGACATCCTGGTGCCCGCCGCTTCCGAGAACCAGATCACCGAAGACAACGCGGCCCACGTGCGGGCCAAGATCATCGTGGAGGGCGCCAACGGTCCCACCACGCCAGAGGCCGATCCCATCCTGCTCGAGCACGGGGTCCTCGTGGTGCCGGACATCCTGGCTAACGTCGGCGGGGTCACGGTCAGCTACTTCGAGTGGGTGCAGAACCGCCAGGGCTTCTACTGGCGGGAGCGCGAGGTCAACGAACGGCTCGTGGACTACATGACCCACGCCTTCCAGGCCACCTTCGCCACCACGGACAAGTACAAGACCAACCCCCGCATCGGCGCCTACATCCTGGCGCTCGACCGCGTCGCCCAGGCCATGAAGTATCGCGGATTCTACGCCTAGCCCTGCGAGCAGTTAGGATGGAGGTGATCCCACCTCCCCGAGTCTGCCCTTGGCCCGTACGCGTTTCCAGGATCCCTCGACCGCCGTTCCCCTCCGGGCCCTACCGGCGGCGGCGCTGCGGGCGGTGCTTGCCGAGGGCTATTCCGGGCGGCAGTTCAAGGGCGACCTGACGGCGGGCTTCCTGGTGGGCATCGTGGCCCTGCCCCTGGCCATGGCCCTGGCCATCGCCGTGGGGGTGCCACCCCAGCAGGGCCTCTACACCGCCATCGTCGCCGGGTTCATCACGGCGCTGCTGGGGGGCTCCAGAGTCCAGGTGGCCGGCCCCACGGCCGCCTTCATCGTCGTGCTGGCACCCCTCTACGTGAAGTTTGGCCTCTCGGGTCTGCTCATGTCGGGCCTCCTGGCTGGACTCATGCTCATCGGCATGGGCCTGCTCCGCATGGGGAAGCTCATCGAGTTCATCCCCTTCCCCGTGACCACCGGCTTCACCTCGGGCATCGCCACCGTGATCGCCGTCCTCCAGATCAAGGACCTGTTGGGACTGAAGCTCGATCATGTCCCGGGCCACTTCATCGAGCGGCTCGGTGCCATGGGCCGTGCCTGGCACACGATCTCCCCCTGGGAGCTGCTCATCAGCCTGGGCACCCTGGCCATACTTCTTATCCCCCGGCTGCCCAAGCGGCGCCTGGTGCGGCTCCCGAAGCTCCTGCGGAAGATCCCCGCGCCGCTCCTGGCCCTGCCTTTGGCGGCCGTGGCCGCCTGGCTTCTGGGGCGCTGGGTTCCGGGCTTTACCGTAGACACCATCGGTAGCCGTTTCCACACCATGGTGAACGGCCACCTGGTGACCGGCATCCCCCAGGTGCTACCTTCCCTGGTCTGGCCCTGGAACGCCCCCGGTGTGGATGGCCAGGCCATGGGCCTCAACCTCGGCACCATCCGGATGTTGCTGCCCAGCGCCTTCGCCGTGGCCATGCTGGGGGCCATCGAATCCCTGCTCTCCGCCGTGGTGGCCGACGGCATGGCCCGCACCCGCCACGACCCGGACGCGGAGCTGCTGGCCCTGGGCGTGGGCAACGTCATCACCCCCTTCTTCGGCGGCATCCCCGCCACCGGGGCCATCGCCCGCACGGCTACCAACTTCCGCTTCGGGGGGCGCACCCCCATCGCCGCCATGGCCCACGCCCTGACCATCCTGCTGGCCATCCTGCTCCTGGCGCCCCTCATCAGCTACCTGCCCATGGCCAGCCTGGCCGCCCTGCTGCTGCTCGTGGCCTGGAACATGTCCGAGGTCGAGCACTTCCTCCATACGGTGAAGGTGGCCCCCAAGAGTGATGTGGCCGTGCTGCTCACCTGCTATTTCCTCACCGTCATCTTCGACATGGTCATCGCCGTGACCGTCGGCATCGTGCTGGCTTCGCTGCTCTTCATGCGGCGTATGGCCATCGTGGCGGAAGGCCACCTGAGCCACCCCGATCACCGTTCCCTGCCCGGCCCTCTGCCTGAAGGCGTGGTGATCTACGACCTCTCCGGCCCCCTTTTCTTCGGCGCGGCGGAGCGGGCCCTGAACGCCATGCGGGCCATCGCCGCCGACGTCCGCGTGATCATCTTTCGTATGGAGCAGGTGCCTAGCGCCGATGTGAGCGGCCTGGTGGCCATGGAGGGCGTTCTGCGCGAGATGGAGCGCCAGCACATCAAGGCCATCTTCGTCGGTCTCCACGGCCAGGCCCTCAGTGTGTTCGAGCGGGGCGGCCTCAAGGACAAGGCGGGCGAGGTGGCCTTCTGCGCCACCATGGTCGAGGCCTTCAAGGTCATGAACGCGAAGCTCCACACCTACAAGCGCCGGAACCTCGGCCCCATCAGCTTCCAAGTCCTGCACCGCGAGAAGACGCGGAAGGCCATCTCCGATCAGAACAGTCGCAACAACGCGACGTAGCCGCTGACCGTTTTCACTCCGGCGATGTCGCTCTGCAGGCCGAACCCCAGGTCCACCCGCACCGAGGTGAACCACCAGAAGCCGGGCAGGTCCCCTGTGAGGCCCAGGCCGGACACGCCATAGGTCTTACCGTCACCGAGGCCCCGGGCCCGGGCGTGCTCAAGGCTCACCGAAAGCCTGAGGCTGGGTCCAGTGGGGATCGCCACTCTGGTCTTGGCGTAGGCCACCTGGTCGGCGGCGATGGCGTTGGAGCGGATGCCGGCGATGCGGACCATGGAGCCCATCCCGCCCACGTCAAGGGAGTTGAAGCGGTCGAAGGCGCGGCCGCCCACCCAGCCGGCCTCACCGCGGAGCCAGAACCCGGGCTTCACTTCCCAATCCAGCCCGAGGCTGCCGCCCCAGCGCCGGAAGTCCCCGCCCTCAGGCACGACCTGAGGCTCTGCCACCGTGCCGTAGCTGCCCTCGGGCCGTTTCCCCCAGCCGTGGAAGCCGCGGAGCTGAAAGCCCCGGAACAGCCAGGAACCCTGCAGGGTGCCCACCTTCGTGAGGCCCGAGGGCGGCAGGACATAGCCCGGCGTGCGGTACCTGGTCTCCCCCTCGCTGTAGTCGTCGTAGAGGAAGTCGCCACGGCCTTCCAGCCGGAAGCCCAGGCCCAGATCGCGGCCCAGCTCCACACCGACCATGCCAAAGCGTCGCCCCACACCATCCTTGTCTGCCAGCTTCCCATCCACCACCGGCCGGTCCGTGCCCTTCAAGAGCAGGCCCAGGGCGTTGGCGCTCACATCGAACCCGCCCAGCCCGCGGGGAATGGCAAGGTTGACCGTGTTGAAAACGCCAGCCACGAGGGCGTTCAGCTGCACCCCTTTGCCGAAGGCGTTGTAGTCGAAGTAGAACAGGGCCGCCAGGGGCATCACCGAAGGCGACGTGCCTGGGTCCACCAGCACCCCGCCACCCAGCGCGCGGCCGCTGGTCTTGGCTTTCTCGTCGATCTTCCGAGTGCCGTCCTCCTGGCGGGTGAAGTAGCGGGCGCCCTCCGGGGTCACTTTCAGCATGGTGGCGCTCGAGGTGCGGGCCGCCTCCCGTTCAGCGAGGAAGCGGTCGCTATTCAGGTTGAAGTCGCGGTAGGTGAAGCGCCGCTGCACCTGCACCACGCCGTCGGTGCTCACCCAGCGCTCATAGGTCTTCACGGTCACGGGGCGCCACACCCCTGGCGCCACGGGGCCATAGGTGAGGATCTCGCGCTCGCTCTTCACGGTGCCCGGCAGGTCGTTCCGTTCGCGGCGCTCCACGAGGATCTTGCCGGTGGCCTCCTCCACTTCCAGTTCCCCCGTGTAGGCGAGGGGATCCGGGCTCACGGGCTCGAAGCGCAGCAGGCGCCGGCCGGGGCCGGCGGGTCCGCCATCCCGGTAGCGGTAGCGCTCCGTCAAGCTGAGGGCCACGGGCAGGGACACGGATTGGCGGCTTTCGATGAGGGGCAGCTGCACCTCGCCCGAGAGGTTGGCCTTCACCCCGTTCAGCCGCACCTCCTTCTGCAGCAGCTCGGGCCATTCACCAGCCTGCTCGAAGTAGCCGAAGGTGAAGCCGATGTCCCCACCGGGGCCCCGCGAGCCCTGGATGTGCAGGTCCAAGTCCGCCTTGGCCTGGAGGGTTCGGACGCCGGCGAGGGTGCGCAGCTGGGTGGCCCGGACCTGGGCCAGCAGCGCGCCCACGTCGTAGGCATCCACCGCGGTCACCGCCACCTCGTGGCGCTCCTTGGGCAGAGGCACGGTGGTCCAGGTGCCTTCCGCAAAGGTCCAGCGTCTGGCCTCCCCGGCCCGGTTTCGCAGGGTAAGGTCGCCCACCCCGCCCTCGACCTCCACGAAGCCGGGAGGGATGAGGGCGGCGAGCTGCGCGGAGGAGCCCCCGGCCGGCACCACCAGCCGGCCCCCATCGCCCAGCAGGGTCGAGGCCTGGGCACCGGGGTCCTTCGGCAGCCAGAGGGTCCAGGGGCGGCCCGGGAAGGTCTCCTGGGCCTGGGCCAGCTGGGCGCGCCAGAGCGCAGAATCCACGTTCAGATCGGCGGGCAGCAGGGCCCCGCCATCCACTGCGCCCCAGGCGGTCTCATCCAGGATGGGCGCCGCCTTGGGATCGAAGGCCAGGTAGAGCCGCTGGCCCGGGGCCTGAGCCTTGAGGGCCTGGGCCGCCGCCAGCAACAGGGGCATGCGCGCCTCACCCAGGGGCAGGCGGAGCCGCACGGCCGGGGCCTCCCGGACCGTCGCCACCAGAGGGCGCCAGCGCTGCCGGGCGGCCTCCACCTGGGTGGCGTCCCGGTTGTCCCGGGGCAGCAGGGCCGTGGCGACGGCCCAGGTCAGGTCGAGGTCCACGGGCTGCGCTTCGCCCACTCGCAGAGGCGCCGCCGGCGGCGCCTGGGCGGCGAGCGTTAGCGTGAGGACGGGAATCAGGGCAAGGAAAGGGCGCGGCACATGGCCTCCGGACAGGGAAGGCTACCGCGGCGACCGCGTTCCGGGTTATCCGGTATCCTCGAAGGTCTATGCGATTCACGGTCCGACTCACTCATGCCAATGGGGAAGTGCTGGTGCGCGAGTTCGAGGCGGACAGCGCCGAGAGCCTGCGCGCACGCGTCCTCGCCGAGGGCGGCTTCCCCCTTGAGATCAAGCGGACTGACACGGCCTTCCGCAGCCGCAACCAGCTCAAGACCGAGTCCTTGGTGCTCTTCAACCAGGAGCTGCTGGCCCTGCTGAGGGCTGGCATCCCCCTGTTGCAGTCACTCGAGCTGCTGGTCGGTCATGGCAAGGATGTCCAGCTGCGACGAAGCCTCAGCCAGGTGGTGGAGCTGGTCCGGGAGGGCATGTCGTTCTCCGAGGCCCTGGAGCAGGCCGGGTCGTTCCCCCCCATCTACCGCAGCAACGTGGTCGCGGGCGAGCGCAGTGGCACCCTACCGGAGGTGCTGGCCCGCTGGCTCTCCTTCCAGAAGTTCGCGCAGACCAGCCGCCGCCGTATCATCGAGGCCCTCTTCTATCCCACTTTCCTGGTTCTGGTCCTGATCCTCGCCCTGGGCGTGATCTTTAACGTGGTGCTGCCCCGGTTCGCCGAGTTCTACGCCGGCGGCGACATCGAGATGCCCTTCTTCACCAGGATCCTGCTGGGCGCAGGCAAGTTCGTCAGCTCCACCCTCTGGCTGCAGGGCCTCATCCTCGTGGGCCTGGTCGTCCTGGGCCGCTGGATGGTGGCCTCCGAGGCGGGCCGCAAGTTGGCCGAACGGCTGCTGCTGATGCTCCCGAAGGTGGGCACCTTGTACCGCATGTACCATTCCAGCGTCTTCTGCCGGACCCTGGGTGTGCTGCTGTCTGGTGGACTTCCGGTCGTGCAGGCCCTGGAGGTCGTGCAGCGCACCAGCCCCAGCGAGCGCATGAAGGCCGGGCTGCTCATGATCACGGACAAGGTCCGGGCGGGCAGCAGCCTGCACCTGTCCCTGGAACAGGCCAAGGTCCTGGATCCCCTGGCCGTGGAGATGATCCGCGTGGGCGAGCAGAGCAGCGCCCTGCCGGAGATGCTCGACCACGTGGCGAACTTCTTCGATTCCGAGGTCGAAAAGGCCACCACTGCCGTCACGAGCCTCATCGGACCCGTGCTCATCCTCTTCATGGGCGTGGTCGTCCTGGGCCTGCTGCTCGCCATCTACGTGCCGCTCTTCAACGCGAGCAGCATGGTGCGTTGAATGCCCTTCGGGGGTTCCACGCTCCGCTGCGCGACCCCATTTTCCCCATGCGTGGCATGGCTCCCACTCGTCGATAGCTCGCGGAGATGGAGCCTCCCCCCGGGCCCCAGCGCGGATCCTAGGCAGAGCCGGGGATCCGCCTTCTCATCCTAGCGATACCGCTTCTTCAGCCACTTCTGCGGATCCTGGGGCTGGGCCTGGTGCCGGATCTCGAAGCCCAGGCGCGGGCCATCCACCGTGTCACCCACGGCGCCCACGGTCTCCCCGGCCTTGAGCACCTGGCCTTTCGTGACACCCAGCCCCAGCAAGTGGGTATACAGCGTGAACCAGCCGCCGCCGTGATCGAGGATCACCATAGGGCCGTAGCTCTGGTAGTAGTCCGCGAAGGCCACCTTGCCGTCGGCCACGGCTGCCACGGTGGCGCCCCCGGCCGAGCTGATGAGCAGGCCGCTCTGCATGGTCTTGGTCCTGAAGCGCGGGTGCAGGTGCTCCCCGAAACCCAGGGCCAGGGTGCCCTCCACGGGCTGGGGCAGCTCTCCTCGGAGGCCGGCGAAGGCCACGGCGGGCTCGAATGCCTCGCCCTTTGGCTTGCTGAGCAGGCCCGCCAGTAGCCGCTCCAGCTGCACGGCCTCCTCCGCCAGCTCAGCCTGAGCCTGCTTCTGGGCCACCTCGTCCTTCTGCAGGCCATCGAGGAAGCTGTTGAGCTTCTCCTCCTGAAGCCGCAGGGCCGCCTGAAGCTGGGCGGCTTCACGCTCCTCCATCGCCAGGCGCCCCAAGACCTCCTTCAGGGCCTTCTCTTTCGTGGCCAGGTCCCCCTGCAGCCGCTGGATCTGGCCCAGTTGCTTCCGCTCCTGAAGTCGCGCCCAGGCCAGCATGCGACCCCGAACCAGCCACGCCTCCAGATCCTTGAAGGTGACGTAGAGCGCGATATCGCCCCAGGGGCCTAGGGCCTGCATCCAGCGCACCTGCTTGCGAAGGCTCCCTTGCAACCGCAGCACCTCGCCCTGGATCCGGGTCCGCTCGCGGCCGATGACCTGCACCTCGTTCTGGGCTTGGTCCCGGCGCAGGCGGGCGCCCTCCACCTGGGCCTTGGCCCGGTCGCGCTGCAGCGAGATGCCCTGGATCTCCACAAGCACGCCCTTGCGCCGCTTCTTCAGGGAGGCCAGTTGCTGGTCCACCTGGCCCAGGCGGCCCTGGATGGCCGCCAGCTTCTGCCGCAGCTCTGCCGGATCCTGGGCGCTCTGGGCCGCCAGGATCGCCGGGACGAGGACTGCGGCCAGTGGTCGCACGCTCCTACTTCCGCCCACCCGCCGGAAGCAGCATGGCCAGGGCACCCAACACCAGGGGTCCGCCGATGGACAGCGGCAGGGCCAGCGGCGAGAAGGGATCCGAAGGCAGCTGGGCCATGGGCAGCAGGCGCACGACGACCTCCAGCACCTTCACTTGGCCGGCGCTCCAGCCCAGGTCCTGGCCGAAATCGAGGAAGAAGCTGAGGCGGGGCCCCAGTTCCCGGAGTAGCAGGGTAAAGAGCAGGGCCAGACCAGCGCTGGATTTGAGCAGGCGGGAGAGCACCACGGCCCACAGCAGCATCTGGAGGCCCAGGAGCAATCCATGGAGATCCGCGCGGAGCAGTTCTGGTGGCCAGGCCTCACCGATGAGGCGCCAGCTCAGGGCCCAGACGGGAATCAACGCCACCTGTGACAGGAAGAGGCCGTGGGCGAAGCCCAGCCCCGTCCCCACGAAGAAGCCCTTGAAGCGTTCACCCCGGGCGGCGGCGGCCGTCCACTGGCTCACGGGGCCGAAGGCCCCCAGCAGCACCACCAGGGACACCACCCAGTACATCACGCCCTGGATGTTGCCCAGGGCGTAGGAGCGCAGTGAGTCGGCGCCCAGGGGGATGGCAGTGCCGAAGAGCAGGATCTGGGAGCCACCATCCCCCTGCTGGCCCCGCACCGCCATGACCACCAGCCCCGTGACGAACAGGCAGGCCAGCACCCAGCCGATGCGCAGCTTTGAACTTCCGAACCGATCCATGAAGGCTCCACAGGATCCTTCGAGTGTAGGGCAGGACGCCCTCAGCGCGCCGCCAGCACCCGCACCAGGTGGGCCTTCACCTCGGCCAGACGCTCGGGTAGCACCGCCACGAACACCGTGTCATCGCCGGCGAGGGTGCCCATCAGACCCGGCACCGGATCACCGTCGAGGCTGAGGCCCAAGGCCTGGGCGAAGCCGGGGGCTGTGCGCAGCACCAGCAGGTTGGGCGGGGCCTCGGTGATGCTCACCTCGGGCAGGACCTGGCCGCCCGCTTCCACCCGTCGGTAGCGGCCCTGGACCTTCTGCACCCCCAGCCGCTTCAGCCGCCGGGACAGGGTGGACTGTGTCAGCTCGTGCCCCTGGGACAGCAGCCGAGCCTGTAGGTCCCCCTGGTCGGTGATGGGGGCACCGTCCAGCAGCTGGAGGATGAGGGAATCCAGGTCCATGCATGGATGATGCATGAAATTGCATACTCCAACAAGGTCGAATTCTAGAAAACACACCAAATTCACAGAAATTTATGCTTGAATCACCCATTTAGACGCGCATAATATGCAATCTGCCGCTTGGTTATGCACTGTCCATGCGCGCATATGCACAGGATGCCTGCATGACCGCCACCCTTTCCGTTCCCGCCCTGCTCCCCACCTACGCCCCCTATCCCTTTCCCCTGGTGCGGGGCGAAGGCGATCGGGTCTTCGACGACCAGGGGCAGGGCTGGTGGGACTTCTACGGCGGCCACTGCGTGTGTGCGACAGGGCACTGCCATCCCAGGGTGGTGAAGGCCGTGGCCGACCAGGCCGCCACGCTGCTCTTCTACTCCGCCGCTGCGGCGCTTCCCGTACGGAACCAGGCCGCGGCCGCCATCACCACCTTCGCCGGCATGGACTCGGTCTTCTTCTGCAACAGCGGCGCCGAGGCCAACGAGAACGCCCTGAAGCTGGCCCTGCTGCTCACGGGTCGGAAGACCCTAGGCGCCTTCGAGGGCGGCTGGCACGGCCGCACCCTGCTGGCGCTCTCCGTCACCGACGATCCCAAGATCACCGCGCCCTTCGTGGATCAACTGGTGCCCTGCCGACGCCTACCCTTCGGCGACCTCGCGGCCTTGGCTGCGGCCGATTTCTCCGACCTCGCTGGCGTCATCCTCGAGCCCATCCAGAGCATGGCCGGCATCAAGACCGCCTCCCGCGAGTGGTTCCAGGCGCTGCGCGCCAAGTGCGACGCGGCGGGCACCCTGCTCATCTTCGATGAGATCCAGACCGGCATGGGCCGCCTGGGCACCCCCTTCGCCTCGCAGTTCTATGGCGTGCGCCCCGACCTCATCACCTCCGCCAAGGGCCTTGCCTCGGGCGTGCCCATGGGCGCCCTGCTCATGACCGCCACCGTGGCCGCCAGGATCAAGGGCGGCGACCTGGGCAGCACCTTCGGCGGCGGACCGCTGGCCTGTGCTGCGCTGCTTGCCACGGTTGGCGTCATCGCCCACGAAGGCCTGATGTCCAACGCCATGGCCGCCGCGGCCCGGCTGCGGAAGGAGCTCGTGGGTTCCGTGGTGACCGAAGTCCTGGGCGAGGGCCTGCTGCTGGGCCTGCGCAGCGCCCACGCCGCCGCCCTGAAGAAGCACCTCCTGGCCCATCACCTACTGGTCGGCGGCTCAGGCGACGCATCGGTACTACGCCTCATGCCGCCCCTCAATGTCAGCAGCGAGGCCCTGAGCGCCCTCATCACCGCCATCCAAGCCTTCCAGCCGGAGCCGACATGAAGCACTTCACCCGCATCTCCGACCTGGGCCCCGATGGGGTCAAGGAGATCCTGGCCACCGCCGCCACCTGGAAGCGCAACCGACCCGGGGCCATCTTCATCGACCGCATCCTGGGCATGGTGTTCTTCAACCCCAGCCTGCGCACCCGGGCCAGCTTCGAGGCGGCCATGCTGCGCCACGGCGGCCACGCCATCGTGCTGGAGGTGGGCGCGGGCACCTGGAAGCTGGAAGACCGGGACGGCGCAGTCATGAACGAGGACCGCGCCGAGCATGTGCGAGAGGGCGTACCTGTGCTGGGTCGCTACGCGGACCTGCTGTCCGTGCGCACCTTCAGCCACGGGAATGGTGATGCGGAAGATGAGGTCGATCCCGTCATCAGCGCCTTCCGGCGCTTCTCAACGGTGCCCGTGCTGAGCATGGAGAGCGCCCGCGAGCACCCGCACCAGGGCCTGGCCGACCTGCTCACCATCCAGGAAGCCCACGGCAGCACCAAGGTGCCCGTGACCCTCACCTGGGCCCCGCACATCAAGCCACTGCCAAAGGCCGTGCCCAACTCCTTCCTGCTGACGGCCGCCGCCTGCGGCGCCGAGATCCGCGTGGCCCATCCCAAGGGCTACGAGCTGAGCGCCGAGGTCCGCGCCGAAGCCGAGGCCTACGCCGCCGCCACCGGCGGGAAGATCACCTACACGAACGACCAGGACGCCGCCCTGGAGGGCAGCGCCGCAGTCTACGCCAAGGCCTGGGGGCCCTCCACGCAGTCCGGCCACCCCGCCGCGCCCATGGCCGACCTCGGCGCCTGGATGCCCACCGCCGCGCACATGCAGAAGGCCGCCAAGGAGGCCATCTTCACCCACTGCCTGCCCGTGCGCCGCAACCTCGAGGTCCACGACAGCGTCCTCGACGGGCCCTGGAGCCGCGTGGTCGACGAAGCCGAGAACCGTTTCCACGTGCAGCGGGCCACCATCCACCACCTGCTCTCGCAGTTCTAACCGATCCGCCCTATTGCCCCCGAGGTTGTGATGCCGCTCTCCCCCAATCCTTACGCCGCCCTCAAGGAAGCCTCCCAGTACGTTCGACTGTTCCGTGGCAAGACCTTCGTGGTGAAGGTGGGCGGCGAGGTCATCGCCGAACCCAAGATTCGCAAGGCCCTCTGCGAGCAGATCGCCCTGCTCTGGTCCTTCTCCATCAAGGTGGTGGTGGTCCATGGCGGGGGCGCCGAGCTCGATGCTGTCTGCGAGGCCATGCACATCCCCATCGAGAAGGTGGCCGGCCGACGCGTGACGAGCCCTGCGGTGCTGGATGCCGCCAAGATGGTCTTCGCTGGCCAGGTGCACATGGACCTGCTCTCGGAGCTGCAGGCCGCGGGCGTGCCCGCCGTGGGCCTCACCGGCCTGGATGCGGGCCTCGTGAAGGCCCATCGCCGCCCGCCCGTGGCCGTGATCCCAGACGGGGCCACCGAGCCCCAGCTGGTTGACTACGGCCTGGTGGGCGACATCGACGCCATCGATCCCCATGTTCTCAGCCACCTGCTCGAGGGGGGTTTCGTGCCGGTGGTGGCGCCGCTTTCCGGGGGGGAGGACGGCGCCATCTACAACACCAATGCCGACACCATCGCCGCGAGCCTGGCCACGGCGCTGGGCGCCGAGAAGCTGTTCTTCCTTTTGTCGGTGCCGGGTCTGCTGAAGGATGTGGCCAAGTCCTCGTCCCTCATCCCCCACGCCACTCTGGAGGAGCTGGCCGACCTGGAGGCCGCAGGCGTCATCACCGGGGGCATGCGGCCCAAGCTCACCGCCGTGAAGGCCGCGCTCCTGGGCGGCGTGCCCAGCGCCCACCTGGTGAGCGGCCTGGCCCCGGATGCCCTCCTGGCGGAGATCTTCACCAACGAGGGCAGCGGGACGATGATCGTGGCCCCCGTGGCCGTGGTTGCAGGATGAGCCCCGCCGAGCTGCTCACGCTCCTGGTCGGCACGCCAAGCGTGTCCGCCGAGGAAGGCCCGCTGGCAGACCTGGTGCAGGACCTCCTCGCCACCCGGGGCTTCCAGGTCCAGCGCCAGGGGCACAACCTCTGGTTCAGCTTCGGAAAGCCGGGCGGCTCCCGGCTCCTGCTCAACTCGCACCTCGATACGGTGCCCCCATGTGCGGGCTGGGAAGGGGACCCCTTCACACCCGTCTGGAACGGCACCCGCCTCCAGGGCCTCGGCGCCAATGATGCCAAGGGCTGCGTGGCGGCCCTCCTGCTGGCCGCCTTCGAGTTGTCGAAGCAGAACCTCGACGGAGAAGTGGTGGTGGCCCTCACCGCCGAGGAGGAGACCGGAGGCCAGGGCATCGCCACCATCCTGGGCCAGCTCGGTGCCTTCGATGGCGCCGTGGTGGGCGAACCCACGGGCCTGCGCATCTGCGCGGCCCAGCGAGGCCTGCTGATCCTGAAGTGCACTGCCCGGGGCACAAGTGGCCATGTGGCGAACGCCCAGATGTTGGGCGCCGAGAATGCTATCCACAAGGCGGCCCGGGACATCGCCAAGATCGCCGCCATGGAGTTTCCCGCCCACCCGCTGCTGGGCTCCCAGAAGGCGCAGGTCACGCAGATCAGCGGGGGCCTGCGGCGCAACCAGGTGCCGGATGCCTGCGAGTTCTTCGTGGACCTGCGCACCAGCCCCGAGCAGGATCACGATGCCCTCGCGGCGGGCTTCCAGCGGCAGCTGGAGAGCGAGGTGGCCATCCACTCCAAGCGCTACCTGGCCAAGGGCACAGACTCCGGCCACCCCATCGTCCGGGCGGCTCTCTCGGCCGCAGGGAAGGCAGGTCCCGTGGGCTCGGGCACCACCTCGGACTGGGCCTTCCTGGGAAACATCCCGGCGGTGAAGGCTGGCCCCGGCGACACCTTTCGCAGCCACACGCCCAACGAGTACCTGACCCTGCCTGAGCTCGAAGCGGGCGCGGCCTTCTACACCCAGCTGGTCTCCACCTTCTTCAAGCTGCAGGTAACCCATGAAGCCTGATGCCTCCACCCTCTGGGCCAAGGACCTCCCCCTGGACGTGGCCATCCACCGCTTCACCGTGGGCGAGGATCCGGACACGGACCTGACTCTGCTGCCCTGGGACTGCCTGGGCAGCGCAGCCCACGCGAAGATGCTGGCGGCCACCGGCCTGCTGGAACCCGGCGACGCCGCGGCCCTGGTTCGGGGCCTGAAGCGCATCTCCAATCTGGCCCGGCAGAACGCCTTCCCCATCCCGCCCCACCTGGAGGACGGCCACACCGCCATCGAGGCTGACCTCACCCGCAGCCTTGGCCCCGTGGGCCAGCGCATCCACCTGGGCCGCTCCCGCAATGACCAGGTCATCCTGGCCTTCCGGCTCTACCTGCGGGACGCCCTGCTGCGCCTGGGCCTCCGCGTGTCCGACCTAGCCGAGGCCTTCCTGGCCTTCGCGCGGGCAAACCAGGACGTGCCCCTGCCGGGCTACACCCACCTGCGCCGCGCAATGCCCAGCACCTTCGGCATGTGGGCCGCGGCCTTCGCGGAAGGCCTAGTGGAAGAGCTTGAGGCTCTGCAGTCGGTCTATCAGCGTCTGGATCGCTGCCCGTTGGGTTCCGCGGCGGGCTTTGGTGTACCACTGCCCATCGACCGTGACCTCACGGCCAAGCTGCTGGGCTTCTCCAAGGTCCAGCGCAGCCCCATCGACGTGCAGAACAGCCGGGGCCGGCACGAGACGGCCATGCTGCAGTGGGCCGCCTCCAGCGGCGGCGTCATCGAGAAGTTCCTGTGGGATGTCTCGTTCTACAGCACCGAGGAGTTCGGCTTCCTCAAGCTGCCGGACGCCTTCACCACGGGCTCGAGCATCATGCCCCAGAAGAAGAACCCCGACGTGGTGGAACTGGCCCGGGGCCGTTGCCGCGAACTACGGGGCACTGCGGGCCTGGTGGAGCAGATCGCCTCGGGCCTGCCCTCCAGCTACCACCGGGACCTGCAGCTGCTCAAGCGGCCCGTCATTCTGGGCCTTCGACAGGCGGACGAGCTCTTCGGCGTGCTTGTGCGTCTCATCCCCGCCCTCCAGGTGAACGCCGAGGCCACCACCACCGCCAGCACCGATGAGCTCTACGCCGCGCACCAGGCCTATGTCTACGTGCAGGGCGGCCTGCCCTTCCGGGAGGCCTACCGCAAGGTGGCCCAGCAGCTGCAGGATGGCACCTTCGCCCCGGACCGCGCCGCCCTCACCGCCACGCACCTCGGCGGCGCCGGCAACCTGGGTCTCGACGACCTCGCTGCCGACCTTTCCGCTGCGAGAACCTGGATTGAAGCCAAGCGAGACATCCACGCCGAAGCTGAGGCCGCCCTCTGGACCGCATGAAAGGAACCCCCATGAGTAAGCTCGCCGTCCTCGCCTTCTCCGGCGGCCTTGACACCTCCTTCTGCGTGCTCTACCTGAAAGAGCAGGGCTACGACGTGGCCACGGTCACGGTAAACACCGGCGGCTTCTCACCGGAGGAATTGGCCCGCATCGAGGCGGCCTCGCCGAAGCTGGGGGCCCTCAGCCACACCACCGTGGATGCCCGCGCCGGGCTCTTCGAGGGCTACCTGCGCTACCTGGTCTACGGCAATGTGCTGCGTGGCCAGATGTATCCCCTGTCGGTATCCGCCGAGCGGGTCTGCCAGGCCCGTGCCGTGGCCGAGCTAGCCAAGGAGATGAAGGCCGACGCCATCGTCCACGGCTCCACGGGCGCAGGCAACGATCAGGTGCGCTTCGATGTGGCCTTCCGCGCCCTGGCGCCTGAGTTGGAGATTCTCACCCCCATCCGCGACCTGGGACTGTCCCGGGCCGAGGAGATGGCCTACTGTGCCGAGCGCGGCTTTCCCTTCCCCGAGAAGACCAAGGACTACTCCATCAACGAGGGCATGTGGGGAACCAGCGTGGGGGGCCGCGAGACCCTTAACGCCTGGACCACCCTGCCCGAGGCGGCCTTCCCCGGTGGTGTCATCGGCGCCCTAACACCGAAGACCTTGACCATTAGCTTCGACGAAGGCGTGCCTGTGGCCCTGGACGGCCAGGCCATGGATCCGGTCACCCTCATCGCCCACCTCAACGCCATCGGTAAGCCCTACGGCATTGGCCGTGGCGTGCATCTGGGCGACACCATCCTCGGCATCAAGGGCCGCGTGGGTTTCGAGGCTCCGGCGGCGCACCTGCTCATCGGCGCCCATCGGGAGCTGGAGAAGCTGGTGCTCAGCGGCAAGCAGCTCTTCTGGAAGGAATCGTTGGGCAACCTCTTCGGCTCGCTCCTGCACGAGGGCCACTTCTTCGATCCCCTGGCCCGGGACCTGGAGGCCTTCCTCCAGTCCAGCCAGGACCGCGTCCGCGGTGAGGTGCGCCTCACACTCCACCCCCGCACCTTCGTGGTGGAGGGCGTGCAGTCGCCCTACTCGCTCATGGACCCGCGCATCGCCACCTATGGCGAGGCCAACAAGCTCTGGACCGGCGCCGAAGCTGCGGGCTTCGCCAAGGTCTTCGGCGTCCAGCAGACCCTCACTCTCAAAGCCAAGCCCAACTGATCGCCCGAGGCCCCCATGAGAATCCACGTCGACAAGCTCGCCTCGGTCACCCGCAACCTGCGGCTGGGCCGCACGCTCACCCTCGGCAGCGAGATCCTGCTGGAGGAGGGCTCCGTCATCGCCTGCAAGGTGCGGGGCGAGAAGAGCACCTACAACCAGTTGGAGGATCCCCACGGCCGCATGAGCACGCTGCATGACGGCGACATCCTGGTGGGCGCCCTGGGCCATCGCAACGCTCTGCAGGGCTACGAGGGCGTCATGCCCAAGAGCCTGAAGCCGGGCGACACCGTGAACTTGCTGAACATGGGCGGCGTCATCGGCCAGTGCCTGTCGCACAACCCCGACGTAGGCAAGCCCTTCGAGCTGGAGGTGCTAGGCCAGGTCCTAGTCTTCCCCGAGTTCCAGTCCCGCGCAGGCCAGCCCGCGCACATCCGCATGGGCGCCCTCAAGGGCACGGGCCTCGTGGCTCACTGCCCGGTGGTCTATGTGGCCGGCACCTGCATGAACGCGGGCAAGACCGCCGCCGCCTGCGCCACCATCCGGCAGCTCAGCCGCGCAGGCTACCGCGTGGGCGCCTGCAAGCTCACGGGCGTCTCGCTCATGCGCGATGCCCTGGCCATGCGCGACTACGGGGCGGAAGTGGCCCTGGACTTCACGGATGCGGGCATCGTGTGCACCGATGCGGGCAGCGCCGCCGGCGTGTCGCACGTGATCTTCTCTGAGTTGGCCTCCCACGGTGTGGATGTCATCGTGGCCGAGACCGGCGACGGTATCATGGGCGAGTACGGCGTGCAGGCAATCCTGCAGGATGCCGAGCTTATGGCCCTGAGCGGGGTGTTCATCGTCTGCGCCAACGACCCTGTGGGCGCCGCCGGGGCCGTCCATGATCTGGACGCCACCTACGGTATCAAGGCCGACCTCATCGCAGGGCCTGCCACGGACAACCGCGTGGGTGAGCGCTTTGTGGCCACCTTGGGCCTGCCCGCCCGCAACGCCCGGGCCGATGCGGACGCCCTCGGCCGCTTCGTGCTCGACCTCCTCGAGCCCAAGCTTGCGGCGAAGGCATGAGCTCCGTCGACGTTCTCATCCTCGGCGCCTCCGGCTACGGCGGCGGAGAGCTGCTGCGCTGGCTCTCCAACCATCCGAAAGTCAAAACGCTTCGTGGCACGGCCCGCAGCCATGCCGGCAAGCCCTTTCATGCCCAGCACCCGAACCTGCGGGGCCTGGTGGAGGGCACCTTCGAGGCAGTACCCGACTGGGCGGCCCTGGCCCAGAGCGAGACCCCCGTGCTGTTCGCGGCCCTGCCCCATGGCGAGTTCGCCAAGCAGTGGCTCGGCTTCCAGGAGGAGTGGGATCGCCTGGAGCTCACAGACAAGCTCACCATCATTGACCTTTCCGCAGACTTCCGCCTAGATCCGACCTGGACCTACGGCTTGGTGGACTGGCAGCCCGAGCGCATGAGGGGTGCCCGGCGTATCGCCAACCCCGGCTGCTTCGCCACGGCCCTGCAGCTGGCCCTGCTACCCCTGGCCCAGTGGCAGCCTGCTTTCGTGGCCGTCACCGCCGCCACGGGCTCAAGTGGATCGGGCGCCGCGCCCTCGGAGACCACGCACCACCCCACCCGGGCGAACGACTTCCGCGCCTACAAGGTTCTGAACCACCAGCACGAGGCCGAGGTGCTGCGCACCCTCGCCAGCGCTGGCTGGGAGGCGCCCCTCAGCTTCGTCCCCCAGAGCGCACCCATGGTGCGGGGGATCTACGCCACGGCCCAGTTTCCCCTGCCCGCCGGGATGGATGAGGTCGCCCTCCGGGCCCACTACGCGGCCTTCTACCGGGACCGGTTCTTTGTCCGCATGGTGGAGGGCAGCCCCCGTGTGGCCGCCACCACCGGCAGCGCTTTCGCCGACCTCGGCGTCGCCGCCCGGCACGGCCACGGCGCCGTCATGGTCGCCCTCGACAACCTGGGCAAGGGCATGGCGGCGCAGGCGGTGCAGAACCTGAACCTTGCCCTGGGGCTACCCGAATGGACCGGCCTGAAAGCAGGCTCGATCTTCCCCGGTTAAAGCCGGATCAGCCTTATTTCACCACCAGCCAAGCCTTGCGCCCCTTCTTCAGGGCACGGAGGAGGGTGGCCATGGCGTCGGCGGCGTCGGTGGGGGTTTGGGTGCCGGTGCGCTCGTCGAGGAGCATGACTTGACCGGGGGCCACTGGGGGCAGGGTGAAGGCGGAGTATTGCCCCGAGTCCTCGTCCATGGATTCGGGCTGGGGGCGCCGGGCAACTTCCTCCATGAAGCCGTGGCCCGTGTCCAGTCCTACCAGGCTCACGCCGTAGTGCTTGGCCAAGGCGCCCAGGGTGACGGCACTGGGACGGGTGCGGCCCACTTCCCAGCTGCTGATCATGGCCTGCTCGCAGCCCAGGGCCTGGCTCACCTCCACCTGGGTGAGGCCGGACTGCTTGCGCAGCCAGCGCAGACGCTCCGCCAGCGTGCGCGGCTGCGTTGGCATGGGCGAGGTCTCGTAGGGGCCGCGGGTGGGCATGCCTTCATTGAAACCCGGGAGGGACCGTGCGTCCAGAGATTCAGACGCAATTCCTGCGTTTGTAGGAATCAAGATGGACGTGAATTTTGCCACCCGCGAGTATCCACCGCCCGGCCGTTCGGCTAGAAATAGAGGGATCCACTGCACACCATGACCTACTTCGAACACGACTCCCCCACTGAGCCCGGAACGATGCCGTCCTGGGCGCGGTCTGCGGATTGTGTGGCGGTGGACCGCTACCTGCTGGGCCCGGAGCTGGGCCGGGGAGGCATGGGCCGCGTGCACGCGGCTTGGGATCCGGTGCTCAAGCGGGTCGTGGCCGTGAAGCTGCTACTGGGGCACGATCCCGACCTGCACTTGCGCCTGCTGCGGGAGGCACGCACCCAGGCCAAGCTCGACCACCCGGGCATCTGCCGCATCCATGACCTGGGCCACGCGGAGGGCCGCCCCTACATCGCCATGCAGCTGGTGCAGGGCCGCTCCCTGGTGGACCTGCGCCCGGAGCTGGACTTCCGCGCCATGGCCACGGTGCTGGCCGACGTTGCGGACGCCATTCACGCCGCGCACCTCGCAGGTCTCATCCACCGCGACCTGAAGCCGGCGAACATCCTCGTCGAGCAGCGTCCCGATGGCATCCTGCGCCCCTGCGTGGTGGACTTCGGCCTGGCGCGGGACCTCACGGCCCTGGACCAGACGCTCTCCTGGGCGGTAATGGGCACACCGGCTTTCATGAGCCCCGAACAGACGCAGGGCGAGGCCCTGGGCCCGAGCACTGACATCTACAGCCTAGGCGCCACGCTCTACGCGCTTATCACTGGTCAGCCCCCCTTCGAGGGCTCCACCCTGGCAGGCCTCATCACCAACCAGTCAGACTCCGGCGTGCGGGCTGTGCGGCGCCTCAACGCAGCGGTGCCGAGGGACCTGGAGACCATCACCCTGAAGTGCCTGGAGCGGGAACCCATCAAGCGCTACGCCACGGCCCATGCGCTGGCGGAGGACCTGCGGCGCTTCCTGGCGGGCGAGCCCATCCTGGCCCGCCCCGTCGGTCCCATCGGCAAACTCTGGCGCTGGTCGAAGCGCCGCCCGGCCCTGGCCGCCACTGCCGCGACGGGCCTCCTCGCCTCGGCCCTCCTCCTGGGTTGGAACGGACACATCCGAGCCACCTCGCGCCTGCGAGAAGAGGCGGCCCAACGCTTCGCCCTGGAGATCCGCGACGCCGAGCACCTGCTGCGCATCGAGCGCATGATGCCCCGGCACGACATCCGGCCGGCGGAGGCGCGGCTGCGGGCCAGGCTCGCCGTGATCCGCAGCGAGATGGCCGGGCTGAGGCCACCTTCCCAGGGCCCAGGCCACTACGCCCTGGGCCGGGGGCATCTGGCCCTGCGGGAGTACCCCGAAGCGATCCAAAACCTCGAAGCGGCCTGGGCCTCCGGGTTCCAGGCGCCGGAAGTGGCCTACGGGTTGGGGCTCACACGGTTGCAGCAATACGAAGATCTGAGGCTCCAGGCCATCGGCCGCCACGAACCGGAGCAAGCCCGACAGAAGCTCAAGCGGGACCTCGTGCCATCGGCCCTGGCCTGGATGGCCCGAGCCGGAGGTGCAACCATCGACCACCCTGAGTATGGGGCGGGCCTGGCTGCCCAAGCCGAGGGCCGGCACGCCGAGGCAGAGGCCCACTTCGTCCGGGCCCTTGACCAATCACCTTGGCTGTACGAGGCCTGGATCGCCCGGGCCCTCAGCGTGATGGATGGAAGCTACGGCTCGGGCGCCCCCCCCACCCTCGAGGCGGGCCGACAAGCCCTGGCGGCCAGCGAGGGCTATCTCCGCCGGGCCCAGGAACTGGCCCCCAGCGACGACGAGGCGCTGTACCAGCACGCCTACCAGATCATGGGCGCCGCCGTATCCCGGGCGGCCCGGAGTGAACGAAGTGTCCAGCCCATCCAGCAAGCCCATCGGCTCCTGGAGCAGGGGCTCACGATCCGCCCGGACTCGGAGAAGATCCGGGTGTTCCTGCCCAACATCACCCTGCAGATGGGCTTCCTCCTCCTGTCCAGTGGGGGGGACCCGGCCCCCCTGGTCGGGCGCACGGCCCTCCAACTGGAGGCAGGAGCCTCCCGCGAGGCGTGGTCCCAGGAGATGGACTGGATCATCGCTAAGGGCACACTGCATCATCTCTGGTGGGTGGTGGCCGAAGCGGACCAGCGGTTCGGCCGGTCCCCCAAGGAGGCCCTGGCGCACGCCAAGCGGTGGCGGGAACAGGTGGCTCCGGACATCCACCACGCCTTCACCCGACTGATCGAGGCCAAGGACCTGGCGGACCGTGGGCACAGCCCCGCCCGGCTCTACCAAGAGGCCGCAGAAAGCCTGGAAACCATCCGCACCGCCCCCGAGGGCGAGTCCAATCCCTTTTGGCACAGCACTCTTGGGCAGACTCTCTTCGAGTGGGGCCAGTGGGAATGGACTACTCGGAAGGGTGGACGCGCCGCCATGGAGAAGGCCCTATCGCACCTCGAGGGAAATCTCACCCGGGACCCGCGCTTCGCCTACACCTTCTACCATCTGCCCCGGGCTCACGCCCTGATGGCGAGAATGGCCCTCGCCTCGGGGCAGGATCCCTGGCCCCACGTGAAGGCAGCCCTCGCCACAGGAAGGCAGGGCCAGGCCATCAATCCCGGCAACGCCAACCTCCACCTGGCTATGGCTGACGCCCTCCTGGCCGAGGGTGAGGCAAAGCTTGCGGGTGGACTTGATGCCACCCCCTCCTGGACCGCCTGCCGGGAGACCCTGGCCCAGGGGGAGCGGGCCAACGCCAGGGACTACCGGTTCCAGCTCATGCGTGCGGAAATGGAACTGGCCGAGGCCGAAGCCCAAGGCGGGGCCGCCAGGCACCTCCAAGCCGCCCGCACCGCGTGCCTGGCGGGGCTGGCCTTCAAGCGGGATGAGCCCCAACTCCGCCGCCTGCTGGCCCGGCTGGAGCACCCTCGGAATGCTTCGTCCACACAGAGGGTGGCGGGAGGGGCGCGAGCCGCCTTCTCGACTCTCGACCCCTAGGTCCTTTTATAGACAACACTTCGGGCTGTGGGATGATGGTCTCCCCCTTTCCGGAGCACCCAATGAATCCTTCCCTTCTCACCCGCGAGGCCCTCGGGCAGTTCGCCAGCGAGAGCCGCGCGGCCTTCGAGGCGGAGCTGAAAACCCTGGTGGAGATCCCCTCCATCAGTGCCGACCCGGCCCGGCAGGGCGATGTGCGACGCGTGGCGGAGGCGGCCCGCGCGCTGTTCGAGCGGCACGGCGGCAAGGCCGAGATCCTGGAGACCAGCGGCAACCCGCTCATCCATGGCTGGTTCGGCGAGGATCCCAGCCTGCCCACCATCACCGTCTATAACCACATGGACGTGCAGCCCGCCAATGAGCCCGAGTGGACGGCGGAGCCCTTCACCTTCGTGGTGGACGGCGATACCTACCGCGGCCGCGGCAGCACGGACGACAAGGGCCCGGCTGTGACGGCCTTCTTCGGCGCCCTGGCGGCCCGCCGCGCCGGTGTGCCCCTAAACATCCACTTCCTCTGGGAGACCGAGGAAGAGATCGGTTCCCCGAGTTTCGCGGGCGGCCTGAACCGGCACAAGGAGCGCCTGAAGACCGATGCCATCGTCGTGAGCGACACGGTCTGGATCACCCGCGGCAAGCCCAGCACCCCCGCCGGTCTGCGCGGCCTGAAGGGCTTCCGGCTCACCCTGGAGACCGCGGACCACGACCTGCACAGCGGCGTGGTGGGCGGCGCGGCCCGCAACCCCCTGGCCGAGCTCATCAAGGTGGTCGCCGCGATGATGGACGGCGAGACCGGCAAGGTGAAGATCCCCGGGTTCTACGACGAGGTGGTGAAGCCCTCCAAGCAGGAGCTGGAAGAGTGGGCGAACGCGGGGTTCAGCGTGGAGACCTTCAAGAAGGACCACATGATCACCGGCATGCGCACCGAGGACCCCCTCAAGGTCATGAAGCGCGTGTGGGGACGCCCCACCATGGAGGTGCACGGCGTGGTCGGCGGCTACACGGGACCCGGCATCAAGAGCGCCGTTCCGCCCCGGGCCGAGGTCAAGATGAGCTGCCGCCTGGTGCCGGACATGGATGAGGCCAAGACCATCGGCCGCATCCGCGCCTTTGTGAACGAGCACTTCCCCGACGTGCAGTTCCACGAGGAGCATGGCCTGGCGCCTTTCAAGGGTCACGTCACAGGTCCATACGCCGAGGCCATCAAGGACGCCTACAAGTTCGCCTTCAATGCTCCCTGCTCCTTCACCCGCGAGGGCGGCAGCATCGGCGCCGTGAAGACCATGGAGGACATCCTAGGTTGCGAGGTTTTCTTCCTGGGCCTGAGCCTGCCCAGTCACGGCTACCACGCTCCCAACGAGAACTACGACTGGGAGCAGGCCGGCGGCGGCATCGCGGCCTTTGCGCACTACTTCCAGACCGTGAGCGGCATCAAGAACTGAAGTCGAGCCGAATCGAGCCAGGGCCCCAGGACCAAGTCCTGGGGCCCTGTTCTTGGCTGGGCGCCTCAGACGCCGGCTTCCAGCAGGATCCTGAACTTCCGGTCGAGCCGGGTGACTTTCAGCACCCGCCGCAGATGCTCGCCGGGGTTCAACAGGACCAGCTTGCGCCCCAGGGCCTCTGCGCTTTCCTGGATGTCCAGCAGCGCGTTCAGCGTCGCCGTGTCCAGAGTTTGGACGCCGGAGAGGTCCAGAAGCAGGTCGATGACGGGATCCTCCTCCAGCACAGCGTCGGTGGCCTCCAGAAGCTGGTGGAGTTCCAGCGGGTCGATGCGGTCGATCACCCCCAGCCGGATCTGTCCTTCCCCGACTTCCATGTGGAACGGCATGTCGCCTCCGGGGCCAGCACCAGCCCTTGGCCATTCATCGGTACAAACGATGCGGACCGTTAGGGTGGCAATGCAGTGTCGGTAGTTTGATTGTAAAAAACAGCAAAGATACTCGACCGACCCTGCTCAGAACGTTCCCTGCACCAGCCCTCCATCCACCAGTAAGCTCTGGCCGGTGAGGTAGCTGGCAGGGCCACTGCACAGGAAGGCGATGACGGCCCCTACCTCGGCGGGCTCGCCGATGCGCCGGGCGGGGATGGCGGCGGCCTGGCGGCGGAAGTGCTCCTCGACCGTGATGCCCTCGGCCTGGGACTTCACCTCGGCTAGGTGGTGCTGGCGATCGGTCATGACATGGCCCGGCAGCAGGGCATTGACGGTGATGCCCTCCGCCGCGGTCTCCAGGGCCAGGGTGCGGGTGAGACCCGACAGGCCCGCCCGCAGGGTGGAGCTGATGGTGAGCAGCGGGTAGGGCTGCTTGGCCACCAGGCTCGTGATGTGGACGATGCGGCCCCACTGCCGCGCCTTCATGGCAGGCAGCACCAGGCGGGTCATGCGCACCACGTTCAGCAGGGTGGAGTCCACACCGGCGGTCCAGTCCGCGTCGCTGAGGTGGTCGAAGGTGGCGGCTTTGGGACCGCCGGTGTTGGAAACGAGGATGTCCACCGGGCCCAGGGCCGCCACGGTGGCCGAGTGCCAGCGTGTCAGGTCCTCCGCGCTGGAGATGTCCGCCACCACCGCCAGGGCCCGCACGCCTAAGGCCTCCAGTTCCGCACGGGTGGCCTCCAGCGCACCGCCTCCCCGGCTGCAGATGGAGACCGCGCAACCCTCGGCCGCCAGCGCCAGCGCCGCCGCCCGTCCCAGGCCCTTGCTGCCCGCCGCCACCATGGCCACCTTGCCCCGAATGCCCAGGTCCATGTCGCCCTCCAAGCTCCCAGGATATGCCCTCCAAGGCACCGCCCCACCCGCCGGAGTCGCATGATCCTCGGCCCTGCCTTACTTCATGGAGGCCCGCAAATCCACCAGCACCTGGTCCGCCGCGTCCACCCGGATGAGCCCCAGCCGTGGGTATTCAAGGTCGAGGATCAAGAAGATGGTGATCGAGGAGAGGGCCGCGAAGCCGAGCATGTGGGCCCAGCTCCGCGCCCGGCCCTCGGCCATGCCATGTCCTGCGAGCAACGCACTGGCCAGGGACAGCAGGGCGAGCATCACGTAGACCACGCGGGGAGGGTGCTGGTTCATGGCCATGGCCCGGGTCGTGGTGATGTCGATCATTTCGTTCACCGCGGGCAGCACCAGCACGGGGACCGGAGCCTGGCTGTCCTTGCCGCAGGCCGCCACCGCCTCCGACCAGATGACCCCCTGCAGGTGATTGGCGCTCTCCAGGGCGGCCTTCGAGGCCTGGGATTCCAGTGGATTCTGGAAATGGGCCAGCCTTGCATCGAGATAGCGCCGGAAGTTTTCCCGGATGGCTGGCTGGGCCACAACAGGCAGCAGGTCCAGCCTTAGATAAGCCGTGCCGATGGCATTGGCCTCCTGCGCCACTAGCTGTCGCCGCCCGTCAAAGCGGGAAGCGGCCCCGGAGAAGGTGAAAGCCATCAACAGGCCCATGAGCCCGAAGACAGCACCCTCCAGGGCGCCCAGGTTCCTTCGGGCGCTATCCGGGTCCCGGTCCAGCTGTCGGCGACCGAGGCATCGGCCCACCTCCTGGAGCCCGAGCATGCCCAGGAACAGGGCCATGGCGATGAGCGAGGTGGTGAAGGTGAAGGCCATCGGCAGGTTCTCCGGGAGGAGGTGGCCACATGCTAGCACTCAGCAAGGATGGCCCCAGGGACTCGCCCACCCCGGGACCTTTTGACAAAGGAACAGCCCCGTTGCACTTTGGGGCATGAATCGAGATACGCCGCGTCTTCCCCTCGCGCTGCTGGTCGCCGTGGCGGCCGCCTTCCTGCTGCTGGGCTTCGCGCCCAAGGCGGACCGCTTCACCTGGTTCATGGAGAACGTCCCGGTGATCGTCGGCGTGCCCGTGCTCATCCTGACCCGTCGACGCTTCCCACTCACGAACCTGCTCTATGCCCTGATCGCCCTGCACTGCCTGGTGCTGATGGTCGGCGGGCACTGGACCTATGCCGAAGTTCCAGCAGGCCACTGGATGAAGGACTGGCTGCATCTGGCGCGCAATCCCTACGACCGGCTGGGCCACCTCTTCCAGGGGTTCGTGCCCGTGCTCATCTTCCGGGAAGTCCTCTTGCGGAAGGGTGTGCTTAAACCCGGGACTTGGTCGGTGGTGGTGCTGCTCCTCATGGTGCTGGGCCTCAGCGCTGCCTACGAGTTGCTGGAGTGGCAGACGGCAGTGTGGACCGGCAGTTCCGCCGACGCGTTTCTCGGCACCCAGGGTGATCCCTGGGACACCCAGTGGGACATGGCCTGCGCTCTTATTGGGGCCAGCCTGGCCTTGGGGTGTTTATCGAGGGCCCATGATCGCCAGATGGAATCACCTTCAAGAACTTAATGGACATTTAGAAAAGACCGATACATCTTTTAAGGCGTACCGCCCCAGTCCAAGGGAGCAGCCATGGTCTTAGAGGAACAATCCCTCTCGGGGGCTCCGCTTTCAACTCATTTCGCATCGGCAGAGCGCTCCACCTCAGAGGAGCTCCGCCTCCAGGCCGAGGCGTGCCTGAGCCACCCCGTGGCTAGTTTCCTCATGCAGGCCCTGGACGGGCTGGTGCTGATCCTGGATGTGCATCGCCAGGTCCTGGCCACCAACGAGCGGGTGCTCCAGGTAGTGGATGGCACGCCTGACGCCACCCTGGGGCGCCGGCCCGGCGAGGTCTTCGGCTGTGTCCATGTGCCGGGCAGCCCCGGAGGATGCGGAACCAACCATGCCTGTGCCCACTGCGGGGCGGTGCTGGCGGTGCTGGAAGCACAGCGAACCAATGAACCCGTCCAGTCCGAATGCCTGCTCACCCTCCGCCATGGTGAGTACACCGAAAGTGTCGAGTTTGAGATCGTGGCCAGTCCCCTGGTGGTCGGTCCCCATCAGTTCATCGCCGTGGTGCTGCACGACCTCAGCGCCGTGAAGCGGCGCGATGCCCTGGAGCGGCTTTTCTATCACGATGTGGCCAACCTCATGCAGGGCATCCGGGGCTGGGCGGACCTGCTGGCCTCCGGCGTCAGCACCTCCCGGGACACGGCCCAGAAGCTTGCCCACTTGACTGACCTGCTGGACCGGGAGTTGAAGAGCCACCAGGCCATGGCCCAGGCCGAACATGGCGAGCTGAAGCCCAGGGTGCGAGCCGTTTTGCCTCTGGAGATCCTGGTCGACGTGGGAGATCTGCTGAGTCGGCATGCGCTGGCCCGTGACCGGGATGTGGAGATCCTTCCCGCTCCGGAGGCGCTGATCCATACAGACCCCGAGTTGCTGTCCCGGGTGGTGCTGAACATGGCGGTGAACGCCGTGGAGGCCTCCTTCATGGGGGAGACCATCACCCTCTCCGCCCAGTTTGAAGGACCGGACATCCGCTTCCAGGTCCACAACCCCGGCGAGATACCGGAAGAGGTCCGGACCCGGATCTTCCAGCGCTCCTTCAGCACAAAGGGCACCTCTGGAAGGGGCCTGGGCACCTATGCCATGAAGCTCTTCGGCGAGAATGTCCTGCGCGGGAAAGTGGGCTTCGACACCGGCCCCGGGGGCACCACCTTCTGGATCCTGATCGCCCGCTAGGGTTTTGGCACCTCAAGACGCGGCGCGGCTGGTGGCAGGCAGCCCTGGGCCTGTCCCAGGCCCTTGAGATAGGCCCGCCGCACGATCCCCGCCGCAATGGCCTTGGTGACCTGCCGCGAGGCCCGCTCGGCACCCGTCAACTTTCGCACCCAGCTGCGGAAGGGGATCAGCGCCTCAGCGCTGTTCTTCACGGCACCAACGGCGGCCTCGTCAAGCTCGGCCCGGCCGCGGTCGGCGAGGCTGGGATTGGGCGCCTTCGGACCATCCAGGTCTTCACCCAGGGCCGCATCCAGCAGCTGGACCTCGGCTGCGAGCCCGCCGCAGGTGGGATCCGCCGGAGGCGCGTACGGGGCCTGCAACGCCGTGAGCAGCACGGCCGGGATCTTGGTGCGCAGCAGGTTGAGATCAGACAGGGGCGTGACGACGGCCCCGGCCAGCTGGTGGGCCACCGGAGGTGTGGCCTCCGGCTTGGAGCAAGCCGCCAGCATCAGCAGTAGGGTCAGGGCAAGGCCGGGGGTCCGCATGGTCTCGGAGTATATCGGGACTGGACGCTCCGACGGCCGAGGGGCCACTGCTACCCTCAAGAGATGCTCGCTCTGGAACTCGATTCCCTCACCAAGCGGTTCGGCGACAAGGCGGCGGTGGACGACGTCAGCCTGAGCCTCGAGGCCGGGGCCTTCCTGGGCCTACTGGGCCGCAACGGGGCAGGAAAGTCCACCACCCTGAAGATGGTGACGGGTCTGCTGAAGCCCACCTCAGGCCGCATCCGCGTGCTCGGCCTGGATCTCGAAGCTGACTCCCTGGCGGTGAAGCGGCAGATCGGCGCCATGCCCGAGGACATGGCCCTGTTGGACATGCTCACAGGGCCCCAATACTTGCGCTTCGTGGGACGCATGTACGGCATGCCCGATGCCCTCATCGACGGGCGGCGCGAGGAGCTCTTCGACAAGCTGGACTTGGCGGTATTGCCGAAGCAGCTCATCGCCGACTACAGCTTCGGCATGAAGAAGAAGGTGGCCCTCTGCGCCGCGCTCATCCATGGTCCGCGCATCGTCCTCCTGGACGAGCCCTTCGAGGGCATCGACCCCGTCACCAGCCGCACCATCAAGGACATCCTCCACAGCCTGCAGCAGTGCGGTGTGACGCTTGTGCTGACCAGCCACATCCTGGAGGTGGTGGAGCGCCTCTGCCCCCTCATTGCCATCCTCGACGACGGAAAGCTCAAGGGCTTCGGACCTCTGGAGGAGCTGCGACACGGCGGCGAGAGTCTCGAGCAGCTCTTCGTCAACCTGGTGGGCGGCAGCCAGAAGGGGAATCTGTCGTGGTTGTGAGTCCCTTCCGCGCCCTGCTGGCGGCCCACAGCCAGACCACCTGGAACCAGTCCGTCCGCGAGCTGGGACGGCAGGGCCAGTGGGCCTTGGTGCTGACGGTGCTGGTGGCCGCCACCTTCGGCGCAGGCATGCTTCTGGTGGGCACCGGGATCCTCGGTTGGGTGCTCGGTGGCGCCCTGGATCGTCCGATCCTGCCCTTGGTGCTCGGGGGCATGCTCACTGCGGTGGGCTTTGGTGGTGGGCTCATGGGCGGGGTTTTGGGCGGGGCACGCCAACTGGCGTGGGAGTCCTACCGTGGGTTCCCCCTGCGGACGTCCACACTGTACGGTGCGGAGCTGGTGGCCGGCTTTGGCGACCTGCTCCCCCTCGCGCTCGGCAGTGCCACGGCAGGCCTGCTGGTGGGTCTGGGTCTCCGCGTGCCTGCCACGCTGCCCTTGGTTCCGCTGGTCTGGCTGGAGACCGTGCTCACCCTACTGGCGGTTCAGCTACTGGTAGAAGGTCTGGCGGGCGTGCTGGTACGTCGGCTGCGGACACTCCTCCTCGCACTCGGCATCCTCATCTGGTTGGGCAGCACACTCCTGGGAGGCCGGGTTCCCGCCAAGTCCGGGTCGACCACCGCGGCGCCGATCTCCGCGGTCCAGGTCGAGCGTCTGAGGGCCATCGGAACCAGGATCGGCGCGGCGATGGAATTCCTCCCTGCCACCGCTTCCGCCCGCAGCCTCCTGCTGGCCCGGCAGGGACGGTGGGGCGCAGCAGTTGGAGCCCACATCTACCCTCTCGGCCTCCTGGCGCTGCTCATGCTCATGGGCGCCCAGGTCATGCACCGGGAGACGGAGGCAGAGCGTCGCCCCGAGAAGGCCACCCGGAGGCAGCGCCTGTGGTCCTTCCGCCATCCCGCCGAAGGCATTGGCCGCCTGCACTTCCAAACCATCATGCGCAGCCACCTGGGTCGCTTCGGCTTCCTCATGCCGCTGATGACCCTGGTGCTGCTGAAGGGGCCCCTCACCCACCTCACCGCCAAGGCTTCCTGGGCCGTGCCCGCAGCCTTCGCCTACCTCTCGCTGGTGGGGAACAACTTCACGTTCAACCAGTTCGGCCTCGATCGGCACGGCGTGAAGGGACTGCTGCTGCTACCGGTGGCTGCCAGCGACCTTCTGAAGGGCAAGCTGCTGGGCATGGCCGGCCACCAGGGCCTGCAGGCCCTCCTGCTGGTGGGACTTCTGGGCCTGGTGGACCGCACGCGGCCCGACCTGCTCCTTGCCGGGGTCCTGCTGATGGCCTGCATCTTCCTGGCCCAGGCCTCGGTGGGCCAATGGACCTCCGCCTGGGCCCCGCGTCCCATGGTCATGGACAGCCTCAAGAACAACAACATGCCCTTCGCCATCGGCCTGCTGAGCATCGCCACCTCGGGTCTCTGGACGGGCCTCTACGGCGGGCTGTATGCCCTCACCGCCTGGCTGGCGCCCGGGTGGCTGCTGCCCGTCCTGGCCTTGGCCTTTGCCCTGACCTTGGCCGCCCATTTGGCACTACTACCCTACGCTGCAGCCTTCCTCGACCGCCGCCGCGAGGTGCTGGTGGAGCGCCTCGGATGATGAACCCCGCCGCGCTGCAACTGGCCGCAGAGCTGGGCGGCACCCTGCTGAGCGGCGCTGCCGGTGGGTTGGGCGGGGGACTCCTGCTGGTGGAGCGCAGCCAGGGCCACGGCCTGCCCCAGGTGACGGTACTCGGGCGGGGCGCCGCCGACCTCCTTGCTCCGCTGGAAGCGGCGGAACGGCTCCAGGCCGGGGGTCTCCAACTGAACCTCCTGGCCCTGGTGCCACTGCCCGGCTGCGACCTCCCCGCCGCCCTGGACTTCCATCGCCGCCGCCTCGGCGCCCTGGTGGCGGCCCTGGATGCAGGCCTGCCCTGGCTGGGCGGCAAGCCCATGCTCGTGCGCCGGCTGCCCGGTCGGATCCACTGCGCCGCCCCGGTGCCTCTCGCCAAAGCCCCCCTGGGACCCCTGGAAAAGTCGGAGCTGAAGGCCTTCCTGGCGGATTGGGGGAAGGAACGACGCACGGAGATCTTCCGCCGTCCTCAGTGGCGCGAGGCCCCAGACCATACGGAACACGGCGGTTTCGTGACCGAGCTCTGGCCCGGCGTGCCACTCCCTGAGAGTGCGGAGTTGGTGGTCCCCCCCCTGGAACTGCCCTGCGCTACACCCCTGACCGATGCCCTCCGGGCCGCGCTCCGTGCCGCCACCGGCCTCCCGGTGCCCATCCTTCCACTGCCTGAAGATCCTGCCCCCTTGCACGCCCTGCGCGGTCTCACACCGGAGATCGCCGCCTTCCGCGGGCCGGTTCGGGCCTGGGAGCTCGCCCTGACGATCCTCGCGGGCCTGCCGGCCCCGCCCCATTTCTGCGCACGGTGCTAACAGTCCCTTCTGAGAAGATGGGGCACCATGCGCACGCACATCGGCAAGTTCGAGATCATCCGGCTGCTGGGCCAGGGGGCCATGGGCGAGGTCTACCTTGGACGCGACCCGGGGATCGGCCGCGAGGTTGCCATCAAGACCATCCGGCCGGCCCTCATCGGCCTAGATGCCGGCGGCGATGTCCGGGACCGGTTCGCGCGCGAAGCGAAGGCCGCGGGCCTGCTCCACCACCCGAACGTGGTCACGGTCTTCGAATTCGGCACCGATGGGGACCTGCTCTACCTGGTCATGGAATACGTGCCGGGGGACGACCTGGGCACGCTGATGGCGCGGGACGAATTGAACCCCTCCGACCTGCTCGAGATCCTGGCCCAGGTCTGTGAGGGGCTCGCCCAGGCCCACAAGCACGGCATCATCCACCGCGACATCAAGCCCACCAACGTCATGGTTCTGCGCGAGGACGGCGACCTGCGCGCCAAGGTCATGGACTTTGGCGTGGCCAAGCTGAGCGGCGGCGACGTGACCCGAACAGGCCAGGTGGTGGGCACCCTCGCCTATATGGCGCCCGAGTACCTTCGCACCGGTCATGCGGAGCCCGCCTCCGACCTCTTCTCCGTGGGCGTGATGCTGCACGAGGGACTGACCGGAGAAAAGCCGTTCCGGGGCGGCACCACCGGCGCCATGGTCTACACCATCATCCACGACGAGCCCCGCTCCCTGGAGGACACGGTCTTCGAGGGCGTGAGCCCCTCGGTGAAGGCACTCGCCACCCGGCTGCTAGCGAAAGATCCCGCCGCCCGCTTCCCCGGCGCGGCCGAGGCCGCCAAGGCCCTCCGCGCGGCCAAGAACCCCACTTGGATCGCCCCGCTCGATGACGCCACGGTGGCCCTGCCGGGACGCACCGGCAGCCGGGTCAATTCGTCCGCCGATGGACCGAAGCCCAGGCGCCCCTGGATCATGGCCACCCTCGGGCTCGGCCTCCTACTGGCAGGTACCACCGGTTTCTGGTTGTTCCGGCGCGCTCCGGTCCCGCCGCTTCCCCAGGTGAACACCCACATCAATGACGTGGTGCTCAATGAGGCTGCCAACCAGCTGGACGCCCACCCGGAGCATGCCCTGAAGCTCGCTCAGGAGATCATCGATGCCACGCCCGATGCGGTATCGGTAGACCCGGACGCCTACGCCCTGAAGATCGCCGCCCTCTACAAGATGAACTTGCTGGAGCTGCTCGAGGCCGCCGCCAATGAGGCCCGCGACCGCAAGGTCAGCGGCCAGGAGATGCTTAAGAATTCCAAGCTCCGCGCCATGCTGGATCATGAGCGGACCCGCAAGAAGCTCCCCCCGGAGCTGCGGGACCGGCTGCTGAGGGGCCTCTGACTGAAAATGGAAAGGGCATGAACCGAAGTGAACGGTTCATGCCCTACCTTGGTGCTTGACGCTACTGTACGACGAGCGACCGCATCATGTCGTGCTCTTCGTGCTCGAGGATGTGGCAGTGCCAGACATACTCGTGACCGCCGGTGCGCGGGCTGACCGGCACGGCGAAGGGCACCTTGGGCAGATCGAACTTCATGATGACCGTGGTGACTTCTTCGGGATGCATCTGGATGGTTTCCTTCCAGCCCAATTCGGTGGCAGCCGGACCACGTGCTGCCCCCGTGAAGGTGGGAAGGATGGCATCACCAGGAGCTGCAGCCAGGTATGGAGCCACATCAAAGGGCTGGCGAGACAGGATCTGAGCGTTCACCAGGTGGAAGTGGATGGGGTGGGTGTCGCCAGTAAGGTTCGCGATCTCCCAAACTTCGGTCGCCCCAGCCGTGGGCGTCTCGGTGGCGGCGGAGAGAACGTCGTTGGGGTCACCGTAGGGCCGGGAGAAATCGCCGGCATACGTCGCGACGTTGGTGCCGAGCATCTGGGCCAAGCGAAGCTGGCCATCAAGAATCTCATTCAGGGTGAGCCGGCGCACGGTGACGCCTGCGCGCGTCGGGATGGGCAGGGGCGCCGTGGTTGCATTCACCCAGTTCAAGGTCGAGGCCGCAGCCCCGGCCACGGGACCGGCCAGAGGCCGGTCGATCTTGGAAAGGTAGTGACCAGCCAGGGGCATGTTCTGAGCGTAGAAGGGTACATCCGCCGCAATGGCCGGGCTGTCCGCCTTGATCTCGAACCGCATGAACACGGAGGTGTCACCGATGCCATTGGCGTTGGGGTAATCATTTTCCGGTCCACCATTGGGGTATGGCCCGGGAGCATCGTTGTAGAGGATGTACTTCTTTCCTCCCTTTCCAGCGAAATCCACCACCACATCGAGGCGCTCGCCCGGGGCCGTGATCAGGCTTCCACCAGGGGCGGCGGGGTTGACAGAGCGAGCACCATCCTGGTCAACCGTAATATTGAGCTTGGCAGAGGGCACGGAGACTGGCTTGGCCAGGAAGCCGCCTTCGGTACCGATCACCACCCAGTTCGGGCCTGGCTTGGTGAAATCGGGCTGTCCGGGGGTCACTGCGCTCTCTTCGTAGAGCTGGAGGTTGAGCACGCGAGCATTGCAGGCATTCAGGATGCGGAAGCGGTATCGGCGGGGATCCACGGTCGCCTTGGGATAGGCGGCGCCGTTGACCAGCATCGTGTCACCGAACGCCTCGGGCACGACCGACACAGCCGGCGCGTTGCTGGGGCCCCAGAACAGCGGGTCGTATTGATAGGGATACCACAGGTTCCCATGGCCTTTGGCAGACCCGGGGAAAGGAAGGGCGGGGGGCGTGGCGTTCTGGAAGATCTTGTCCTGGAAGACCAGGGGCAGTTCACGCCCCCCGTTCTCCACGAACTTGGGCAGGCCATAAGCCCGGGCCAGCTGGGCTTCGAAGTTGTCCCGGATGATGTAGGCCGAGGCGATCCCGGCGTAGGCGTTCAGGCGGGTGATGCCCATGGAGTGATCGTGGTACCAGGCCATGCGGGCACTCTGGTCGTTGGGATAGTAATACTCCGCATAATTCACCGGAGTCGCCTGTCCAGCGCGCAACACTTGGTTTCCAATTGAAAAGGTCGACCCAGTATTTCCCTGGGCGTCCCAGAAGGCGAAGGGGCCGCCATCGCTGAACCAGGGAACCAACCCGCCGTGCAGATGCACGCTGGTCCGGTTATGGGTCGCAGTGACACCGGAGCCCTCGATGCTGGTGTCAACCGGAAGGATGTGGCTGTTGGGAAGGTTGTTGCGGAAGGTGATCTGGGTCGGCCGACCGCGCTGGGCAATGAGGATGCCGCCCAGGTGCTTCTGCGTGACCGTGCCCCCAAGGGGCACGCCGAGCGCCCTGGAGGGGTTGTAGCCCCAGAGCGTGGTGGCAGGCAGATCTGGATGCAGCTGGTCGGTGTACTGGTTGATGTCGATGGTGTAGTGGTCCGCAACCAGGGGCGTCGAGGTGACGGCTCCAGGCCAGGTCCGAGTGCCATCGGGAAGCGCGACGGGGATGAGCCCCGGGGCGCGCAGCTCCTGGGTGAACTTGGTCAGCACGGGGCTGGACTGCCAGTTCTGGGCCTGAGCCGGTGAGGAAGAAACAAGGCATGCCGCTACCAAGGTGAGAATCGGAACGCCAAGGCTCCGCTTGGTTGGAGCAATGCTGCCTTTGAAGATAGATCGTGGGATCACGCGACCCTCCGAGGAAGTCGATCGGTTTAATTCAAGGAGCCCTTAGGCGAAGGCCTGACAGGCGTAGTGATTCGTGGGACAACTAGTCCTGTCAGCCTAGGTAGGGCTAGCCCATCCAGCTATGGGGGGAAACCCCCAATGTCCACCCCGGAATCCCCTATCTGTAAGGTGGTTAGATATAGGTTTTTTGAGACCGATTAAGAGTCTCAACTACACCATAAACACTGGATTCCCCCAATTGCTATGTCTAGGCGAGTTCCTGCCACAAAGCAGAGCCGCAATCGCCCGCGCAGGAACCCGCATTCCCCTTGGTTGGGTCAGCCTACATGTTGAGCGCGCGCCCATACACGGCCCGGGCCGCCTCGGGGAACACCTCGTTCAGCGTGGGATGCGGATACATGGTGTTGATGAGTTCGTCCACCGTGAACTCGCCACCGAGAAGCGCCACGCTGGAGGCTACCAGTTCCGTGGCCTTGGGGCCCAGGATGTGGATGCCCAGGATCTCGCCGTACTGCTTGTCGGCGACGATCTTGATGAAGCCGTGGGGCTCGCCCACGATGTTGGCCTTGGCCATGGGCGCAAAGGGGAAGCTGCCCACCTGCACATCGTATCCCTTTGCCTTGGCGGCCTTCTCGCTGAGCCCGATGGAGCCCACCTCGGGATCGCAGTAGGTGCAGGCGGGAAAGCGGTCGTAGCGAATGGGGTGCGGATGTGCATCCTTGCCCAGGCTCTGGGCCGCGTGCTCGGCGGCCACGATGCCCTCGTCGCTGGCCACGTGGGCCAGCCAGGGCGTGCGGACGATGTCACCGATGGCGTAGAGCCCCGGCTCGCCAGTCTGCATGAACTTGTCGATGACCACACAGCCCCTGTCTACCTGGGCCTTTGTATTCTCCATGCCGATGCCTTCGATCTTGGGCGCACGGCCCACGGCCACCAGCAAGTGGCTGCCCACCACCTCGCCGGCGCTCTCCCCTTCCAGGTGGCAGACGACACCGTCCGCCCGCTTCTCGATGCGAGTGATCTTGGTCCGGGTCCGCACGTCGATCTTGTAGGACTTGCGGAGGATCTTCGCCAGCTCCAGGCCGATGTCCTCATCTTCCAGCGGCAGGATGGTGTCCATGAACTCCACCAGGGTCACCTTGGAGCCCAGGCGACTGAACACGGAGGCGAACTCCACACCGATGGCGCCGGCGCCCAGGATCACCAAGTGAGCGGGCAGCTCCGTCAGGTCAAGGATGTGGTCGCTGTTGAGCACCTGGACACCATCAGTCTCGAGACCAGGGATGTCCTTGGGGCCCGAGCCGGTGGCCAGAATGATGCGCTTGGCTTCGTGGACTTCACCTGCCACCTCCACCTTGCCGCTGCCCAGCAGCTTGCCGAAGCCCTTCAGCACCGTCACCTTGTTCTTCTTCATGAGGAACTCGATGCCTTTGGCGTTCTTCAGGACGATGCGCCCCTTGCGCTTCACGATGGCGGTCAAATTGGGCCTCAGGGCCTTGCCATCCACACCGTCGATGCCATAGGAGTCCGCGTCCTGCATCTGCTCGAAGCGGTGGGCGGTCTCCAGCCAGGTCTTGGCGGGAATGCAACCCCGGTGAAGGCATGTGCCTCCGAGGGAAGGATCCTTCTCGACAAGGGCGGTGGTCAGGCCCAACTGGGCGGCACGGATGGCCGCGATGTAGCCGCCAGGACCGGAACCGATGACAAGGAGATCGAAAGAAGCCATGCAGTGCTCCAAAGAACAGGAGCTTCATGATCCCATAGGCCAGCGGTCCCCAGGAGGCCCTAGATGGGGAACATCTCCTTCACCCGCGCACGATGGACCATGACCCGCTGGAACAGGTCCCAGGCCGCGGCGCGATCGAGCCCAAGGGCCCTGAGGCTCTGCCGGGTCTCGGAGGCGTGGCTGGGGTTGCTCGCGTCCACTGCGAGGCGGTGCAGACCGGATATCACTCGGAGGACGTGGAGGTTCTGCTGCTCGTCCCCATGGGGCACGGTGGGTTCATGGTGCTCTGCGCAGATGGCTCTCAGGTATGGAGGCAAGTCCCAGATGGCCTGAGCGGCGATACCCATCGCGACATGGTTCCGCTCACACAAGGCATCCAGCGCGAGGGTGGGGAGGTTGTTGGGCACCTGGCCTGCCACCATGAGGGCGGCGAGAACCCGGAGGGACAGGGTGTGGCCGATGTCGTGGAAGATGCCGGCCAGAAACAGCTGGTGGGACTTGCCAAGCCGACTCTGCTCCGAGAACTCGCGCGCCGCGAAGGCAATGCTGAGGGAGCCCTGGTAGAGATCGCGCATGCGGGTGTTGAAGCGCTCCATCTCGGCCCGCAGAGAGGGGTCGAAAAGGGTTCGCCCCGCGATGGCGGTGACCACCTCTCCCGTGGCCACCACACCCATCTTCATGACGGCCGCCAGGAGTTCCTGTATCTCGCTGCCTCGATGGTAGTAGGCGGAGTTCGCCACCTGCAGCACCTGCATGGTGAGTGCCGGGTCCTGGCTGATCAGACCGAGGAGTGCGGAGAGTTCCGGGTCCTCCTTTTCGAGCAGCGAGAGTACCTGGACCGCCACGGCGGGAAAGGCCGCCGGTGTCGGCGGGTCACTTGCGAAGTGCTCCCGCATCAGGGGCTGCAGGAGATCGATCAGGGTCTGGGTGGATTCGCTGATGGGTGCGGGGTCAATCACCACGACCCCCTCCCCGGCAGCCTCCAGGGTGTTCCATGCCACGGCGAAGGCCTCGGTTCCAGGGGGCAGGTCCACTTCCGCCCCTAGTTCCGTGTCGGTGGTGGGAAGGGCCTCATCTCCGGGGGAAACGGGCGGTGCCACCTCTGCCGAGGTCTTCCACCTTCTGGTCAACCAACCCAACATGGACCACATCCTGCGCGAGGCTCGGGGAGCAACTCTCCCTTCGGCACACGGTTCTCAGGAGATGAACTCCGATGCCGGATACGCTAGGCGTACACCAGGGCCGACCGGACTTCGAGACGGGCCGCCCTCCACTCAGCCCAGGCAGCTTTCAGTTCGGCCCGGTGGGTGGCCATCGAGGCTTGCCACTCCGCCTTCGCCTCCCGCCAAACCTCGGCTTTGGCGGTCCCCTTGACCCGCCACTCGGCCTTCTTCTGGCCCCAGGCCTCATGCCGATCGTGGAGTGAAGCCAGGGCGGCATCGAGTTGCAGCCGGGCCGCGGCAAGCCGGGCCTGCATGGGAGTGGCCACACCAGGGCTGGCCAGGACCAGCCGCTCGCGAAGGCGCTTTTCCTCCATGTGGAGCCGTGCCCGGGTCATGGCCGCATCCGACACCCGCCGGAACTGACCCACGAGGCCCAGCCAGCCAAGGAGGTTCAGCAGCCACTTGGTGGAGTCCCACTGGTACCAGAGGGCGCCATTGCGGTAGTCCCACTGCCACTGGTGATGGAAGTTGTGGTAGCCCTCGCCGTAGGTGAGGGGGGCCAGCAGCCAGTTGTCCCGGGCCGTGTTGGCGTCGGTATAGGGGCGGCTGCCGAATTTGTGGGCTGCACTGTTGATGAAAAAGGTGGTGTGGTGCGTCAGCACGATGCGCAGCACCAGCCCGAAGATCAGGTGGCCAAGGAGGTTGCCTGTGGCGAGGCCGATCCAGAGAGGGATGGTGGCCACCACGGCCCCGATGAGGAAGTGGTGCCGGTGCTGCCACTGGACCAGGGGATCCTTCTCTAGATCCGCCACGCCTGCGATGGGCAGGGCCTTGTCCTCCATCACCCAGGTCCAGTGGGCGAACCAGAACCCGCGGCCGATGGTGTAGGGATCCTGGTCCGTGTCCACGTGCCGGTGGTGCACCCGGTGGTCGCTGGACCACTTGAGTGCCGAGTTCTCGAAGGCCGCCGCGCCCACGGAGAGAAACAGGAACCGCACGAGCCAGGAGGCCTTGTAGGCCCGGTGGCTGAAGAGCCGGTGGTAGCCGCCGCTGATGGCCGTGCCGATGGCGAAGACCATGGCCAGGCAGACGAGCGCCTCGCTCCACCGCAGGCCAGAGGTGGTCAGCCGCCAAGGGACGAGCACCAGGGCCAGCGCCAGGGTCCCCGTGAGAAAGGTCGTGTTCAGCATGTTCCAGCGTTTGGCCAGGGCCATTCCATTGACTCCAAAACAGAGTTCAATTCTACCCCGCCCCGTTCCCCAAGGCCCCATGCCATCCTTGCCCACCCTGCTTAACCTTCCAGCCGCGAGGCTTCTTGCTTCGGGGATGTCCTCTCGGTCCGCTCCAGCCCTCAGGCTCAGCAGTATGGAAGAGGCTGACCTGGTCATGCGGCGGCTCTGAACCCCTGCCTGACCGCGGACGCCCTTGTAGAGCCGGTTTCTCAACTTCTCCCAAGCCGGGGTCGAAAGGAAGGGACAACCTTCCGAGGAGCTTCCATGCGCATGAACCATGCTGCCCTGCTCTGCCTGCCCGCTCTCGTTCTGCCCCTGGCCGCCCAGGATGCCACCCCGGCCGAGACTGAAACCCTGGTGAAGGAGGCCATCGCCTTCGCGAAGGCCAACGGCAAGGAGGCCGCCGTCAAGGAGATCACCAAGGCAGGCGGGAAGTTCCACCGGCACGGCGGCGAGCTCTATGTCTTCATCTACGACATGGACGGCAAGGTCGTGGCCCACGGCCAAGGCGCCAGCAAGATCGGCGTGAACCAGATGAACGCCAAGGATCCTGACGGCGTGGAATTCGTGAAGGAGCGCGTCAAGCTGGCCAAGACCAAGGGCAAGGGCTGGCACGACTACCAGTACGTCAATCCCACGACCCAGAAGAAGCAGCCCAAGACCAGCTACATCGAGGTCTGGGAAAACCTGATCTTCGGCGCGGGCATCTATAAGAAATAGTCATCGCCCGGCCGTGACCTTGTCCGGCTGACGCTCCGCCGCTAAGGTAGTGGATTCCCTGCATGCCGCACTGGATCCGAACCCGACGGGGGACGCCATGAAGATCATCGTGACCGACGAGGTGACCGACGAGGGTCTAGCCCTGCTCCAGCGTGACCCGCGTGTCACGCTGGACATCCGGCTGGGCCTGTCCAAGGCGGCCCTGCTGGACTGCATCGGCGAATACGAGGCCATCATCACCCGCAGCGGCACCACGGTGGACAAGGCCCTGCTGGATGCGGCCACCAAGCTGAAGATCGTAGCCCGGGCGGGCGTCGGCATCGACAACGTGGATGTGGACTACGCCAGCTCCAAGGGCGTCATCGTGGTCAACGCCCCCTTCGGCAACACCAATAGCGCCGCGGAACACACCCTGGCGCTGCTGCTCTCGGCCTGCCGCCACATCCCCGCCGCCAACGCCAGCCTGAAGGCCGGCGAGTGGAAGCGCGCGAAGTTCACGGGCGTCGAGCTCAAGGGCAAGGTGGCCGGCGTCATCGGCCTTGGCAAGGTGGGCGGCCGCGTGGCCACGCGGCTCAAGGCCTTCGAGTGCGAGGTACTGGGCTGCGATCCCTACATCGCCGCCAAGCGGGCCCAGGACCTGGGCGTCCGCCTAGTGGGCCTCGAGGAGCTCTGCCAGACCTGCGACATCATCACGGTGCACACGCCCCTGAATGACGAGACCCGGGGCATGATCGGCGACCCGCAGCTCACCCGCATGAAGCCCGGGGTCATCCTCCTGAACGTGGCGCGGGGCGGCATCCTCGAGGAAGGTCCACTCCTCGAAGCCCTCAAGTCGGGCCACGTGGCCCTGGCCGCGGTGGACGTCTGGTCCGAGGAGCCCCCCGCCACCCTGCTGCTCAAGGAACTCATCGCCCAAGAGCGCCTGGTCGTCACGCCCCACCTCGGCGCCAACACCCAGGAGGCCCAGGTCAACGTGGCCATCGACGTCTCCCGCGAGATCCTCAACCACCTGGACAAGATTCCCATGGAGAACGCCGTCAACTTGCCCCGCTTCGACCCGGCCGTCATGGACCAGATGCGCCCCTACTTCAAGCTCATGGCCGTGCTGGGCGAGTTCGGCCTACAGCTTATGAAGGGCAATCCGGACCGCATCACCTTCGGCTTCGATGGCGCCATCGCCCACCACGACTGCTCCCCGCTGACCGTCAGCGGCCTGGCCGCCCTGCTGGACCGGGTGGCGGATCAACCCGTGAACATGGTGAACGCAGGGCTGGTGGCCGAGCGTATGGGCCTGGTGGTGGAGGAGCGCAAGTCCACCCAGGGTGGCGCCTTCTCCAACCTGGTCACGCTCAAGCTGGACGGCCCCGGCGGCTCCCGCGTGATCTCCGGCACCCTCTTCGAAGGCTCGCCCCGCATCGTGGGCCTCCGTGACTACGCCATGGACTTCATGCCCGAGCCGCACATGCTCCTGCTGAGCTACCAGGACCGCCCGGGCATGATCGGGAAGATCGGCACCGTGCTGGGCCAGCACGACATCAACATCGCCTTCATGAACCTGGGCCGCCGGGAGAAGAAAGGCGAGGCCATGGTGGTGCTCTCCGTGGACTCCCCCGTGCCCCCGGCGGTGGTCGCGGAACTCTGCCGAGTCACCGAGGCCACCTTCGCCCAAGCCCTGCACCTGCCCTCGGCATAATGGAAGCCTGGAGGCTTCCTTGAAACTCATCGCCTGGGACTTTGACGGCACCCTGGTGGACAGCCGTCCCCTCATCGAGGCGGGCATGGCCCACGCCCTGGACGCCCTGGGCCAGCCGCGCTCGGTCATGGCCGAGTGGCTGAAATACGTGGGGCTGCCCGTGGAGGCCGGCATCCGCAACACCTTCGAGCCCCTGGGCCTGGACGGCCCGACGGTCCTGAAGGCCTACCGCAGCTTCGGCCATGCAGAGCATGAGCACATGATGCAGCCCTTCGCGGGCATCCCGGAGTTGCTGGAGGAGCTCAAAGGGCGCGGCCAGCGCATGGCCGTGGTCACCTCCAAGCGCCGCCTGCCCCTGCTCCGCCAGATGGCCCAGTGGGGTTGGGAGCCCCTCTTCGATCCCATCATCACGCCGGACGAAGTCACCCACGGCAAGCCTCATCCCGAGTCCCTGGAGCAACTCCAGACCCTGACCGGGCTCGCGCCGGAAGACATCCTCATGGTGGGTGACACGCCCTTCGACCTGGACATGGCCCGGGCCGCCGGGGTGCCCAGCCTGGCCGTGGGCCATGGCTTCTATTCCCAGGAGGCCTTGGCGGCCTGCAGTCCCCGGGCCTATGCCCCGGATACGGCTGCCCTGCGGGACATCCTCCTCGCCTGGAGTGACTGATGGCTGAGCTCACCCACCTCGATGCAGAAGGCCGACCCGTGATGGTCGATGTCTCAGGCAAGGCCATCACTCGCCGCGTGGCCGTGGCGGCCGGCTACCTGGAGCTGGATGAGCCGGCAGCCAAAGCCCTCGCCCAAGGTGGAGGCCCCAAGGGCGATCCCTGGTCCGTGGCCCGGATTGGCGCCGTGGGGGGAGTGAAGCGGACGGCAGACCTGATCCCCCTGGCCCACCCTCTGGCAATCGAGGCCGTGGCGGTGGCCCACCACTGGGATGCGGCCAACCGGAGGGCCTGGCTCCGGGTCCAGGTGAGCTGCGAGGGCCGCACCGGCATTGAAATGGAAGCACTGGCCGGCGTGACCATCGGGCTGCTGGTCCTCTACGACATGTTGAAGGCCGTCAGCCACGGCATGGCCATCGGCCCGGTCCGCCTCCTCCACAAGGAGGGGGGCCGAAGGGGCATCGTCACCTTGCCCTGGGCCGAGTGCCCCTGGAACCCCGGCCCCAGCGAAGGCTAATTGGAAAACATTTGCATGTTCAAGGTTCCGGTGCCCCGGTAAGATAGGGGATTAACTGTTCCTCATTGAACGTCACCGGGGCCCTGACCCCCTCATGGAGGCCTAGCGAAGCAGGCTTTTCCGTTCCAGCCGGGAGTCCCCCCATGCGCCATGCCGTTTTGACTTTATTGCTTGCGTCTCTAAGTTTAGGCTTGCAGGCCGCCCCAAAGCGAACCGCCAAGAAGTCGTCTTCCCGGCCCGTTGATGGCTCGGTGCATGTGATCAAGAAGGGGGAGACGGCCGCCTCTGTTGCGCGAGCCAATGGCTTGAGCCTGAATGAGCTGGCTGCCTTGAATCCGGGCAAGTCCCTGTCCCGGCTCGCCATCGGCACTCGGCTGAACCTCCGTTCCGCCCGCAGCCTGGCCCAGGCTGCCCCGCAGAGCGAGGATGTCAATGCCGTTCCCCGGCTGCCCCTCACGGCCCTGCCAGGCACCCCCGTGGTGGTCTCCACCCCCATGCCCCATCTGGAGCGCCTGCTTCCCTACCAGGTGCGTAGCCCCCGCCCTTCCGAAGGGCCCATCAGCTCGGCGCATCTGGATTCGCACCAAGCCCCCAGCACCACGGCCCAACTCCTAGCCCGCATGCAGCCGGTGATGCCCCCCGTGACCGAGGCTGAACTCCGGGCCCTCCTTCCCACCTTCGCTCCGGCCGACCCTGAGCGCCTGGACCTGCTGTGGCCCGTGGAGACACGGACCATCAGCTCAGCCTGGGGCCCCCGCATGCGCACCAAGACCGTCCGGGTGAAGAACCAGCGCAAAAAGAGGGTGCGGTACAAGGGCCGCCACCGGGGTGTCGACTTGAACGCCCCCATCGGCACTGCGGTCTTCGCGGCCCTGGACGGGCAGGTGGTGCTCTCCGGAAAGCACAAGCAGTACGGCAACTACGTCGTGATCGAGCACGGGAACGGCGTCGCCACCCTCTATGCCCACCACCGCATGAACCTCGTCCAGGCGGGCGAGATCGTGCGTCGCGGGCAGAAAATCGCCGAGGTCGGCCGCACCGGCAATTCCACGGGCCCCCATCTGCACTTCGAGCTGAAGGTCGATGGTGTGCAAAGGAATCCCCTGCCCGTCCTGAACGATGAAGAGGAGATCCCGGCAGAGGTCGCCGCCCAGAACGCCCTGCTCGGAACGCACCCGCTCCGCTGAACTTCCGCGCGCTCCGCGGCACAGGATGAGAGCACGCCTTCCAATCCTCACGCGGGATCTGTCCGGGAGGCCGTGGTACACTGAGTCCTTTCGCCGTTTCGAGGTGGTCATGTCTTTGCCCCGAATTTCCCTCCAGACCTTGGGGGCCACCTTGCTTCTGGCCTTGGCCCTGGCCTGCGGCGGGAAGAGCAATGACACCACCACCACCAGCACAACGGCCATCATCACGGGGAATGTCACCTACTTGCGGGTACCCCTTGCGGTCGACGCCGACGGGATCCCCACGGGGCTGAAGGATGCCAGCGTGGTGGCCAACCTGAAGAGCCTGCCCGTCCGTGGGGTGGTGCTGAGGGCCTATCAGAAGATCGAGCAGACCAAGCCCGACGGAACCAAGGAGCTTCGCTGGGTGGTGGCCCGCACAGCCGTGACGGACACTTCCGGCAACTATGCCATCGCGGTCACCAAGGACCGCCCCACCATGGTCGAGGTCCTCAGTTCCTTCGCGGGCGGTGGTGAGGTGCTGATCAATGTGGTCGCCGAACCTGGTGGCATCAACAGCACCACTGTGGCTCTTGACCGCCTTCGCTACGCCCTGCGAAAGGCCGCCGATGGCACTGCCCCGGCCAACAACAACACCCCGAGTTCCACGATTACCGGCGATGCCGTGGTCAATTTTTCCGTGGGCCTGAACGACGAGTGGTGGATGGTCAACCCCTCCTTTAACCTCAGCAATACGGAGGCGCCCCTGACAGATCAGGCCGTGCTGGAAACTACCGTGGCAGGGCGCACGGCCGGACTCGGCAGCGGCAGCCGGATCATGGGCATCGGCGACACCATTGCCACCTTCGTGGCCCAATACGGCTCCGCCACCCCAGGAACCAGTTTCGACATCCACTACCGACCGGGCTGGTCCGAGCCACGCGGCTCCTATGTGGAATACGACACGTCGAAGTTCCCCCAGTCCTTTGACTCGTCCACCGGAAAGTACCACTTCTTCGGTGCACTGCGCGGTGCTGATGACAACGACGACGCCTGGGATGAAGGGGTGATCCTGCCCCTGCTGGCCAGAAACCGCCTCTATGCCAGCAACTCTGGCCGCACCTTCACGGTCGCAGCCAACCCCCTGCACCCCGCCGGGGTGGCCCTCACGGACCTGGTACCCGATATGGCCCGCATTGAAGGGTTGGCCGATGTCATGGCCGCCAACATACTCAAGTCCCCTTTCCTCGCGGACACCAAGGGCACGACCCTGGCCTCACTGCTGGATATCCGGGACATCTCCGCCCTCAGTCCCGACCAGTTGAGCCCCTACTCCGCGCCTGCCATCCGGGCCTTTGGCTGGGAGATCCTCCTCAAGGCGAGCAGCCAGCCCACCCCAGGCGTCAGCTCGGACTGGGCCAAGATCGACCCACTGGCCACCCAGCGGTTCTTCCAGGCTCCAGCCTTGACGAAGATCGCCACAGCGACGAGCGATGCCCGTGACGTCGAGCCACTCAGCATCTACAACCAGCTCGACCGCCTTAAGGAAGCCAAGTCCGCCACAGAACCCGTGGACCTCGCTGGTGTGTTCACCGACGCGGTGCTCACCAACCTCGCAGCGCCCTTTGGTATCACCTGGCCCCGCCCCACAACGGGGGCTATTGCCTCCTTCGTGGCGGACTGGGGGACCGACCCCACGACTTCCTTCCCCCCCGTGACCCTCAGCATGGCCAAAGCCACCCAGGTGAACGGTGCCTATCCCAATCTGACCCAAGGCGAAGTGTTCTATGCCGGCTTCAGCGTGAATGCCGACAAGCGCTGCACCCTCACTGCGACCATCGCCCCCGCCCTCGGGCCGGACGTAAAACTCGAAGTGGATCTGCCCTGGATGGTTCGGACCTTCACCTTCTCGGGCTCGGGTGGAACCACGGAGACGATCACCATTCCCGTGAACAGCACCCTGGTTCCCTACTACCACCCCATGCGCCTCCGCCTCAAGAGCCCTGCGACCCTCCAGCCGGATGTCGTGGTGACCTTGACGCTCACCCCCGCGCTCTGATTCCCGGGCCTGACATGACCTTCTCTGATGCATTGATGGTCCTGAAGGCAAAGGCACCTTTCATCCCTGAGCTGGTGATGGTGCTCGGGTCTGGGCTGGGGGCCTTGGCGGACAGCCCCGAGGCGAAGGCCGGCCTGTCCATCCCCTTCACCGACCTGCCAGGATTCCCCGCACCCACGGTCGCAGGGCACGGCGGCAAGCTGGTCTTCTGCGAATTCGAGGGGCGCAAGGTGGCGCTCCAGGCGGGACGGTTCCACTTCTACGAAGGCCACCCGATGCCCCTCGTGGTTGCACCGATGCGCCTATATGGGCGCCTAGGCGCCAAGGCTGTGCTACTGACCAATGCCGCTGGCGCCCTGAACCCCGCCTTTGGCGTGGGGGATCTCATGGCCCTGACCGACCACATCAACCTGTTCGGGACGAATCCGCTCATTGGGCCGAATGTGGAACCTGGGCCGCGATTCCCCGACATGACCGCCGTCTACGACCCCACCTTCCGTGAGCACCTGCATGCCTGCGCCCGACAGCTCGGCCAGACCCTTCGGGAAGGCGTCTACCTGGGACTGACCGGGCCCAGCTACGAGACCCCCGCCGAGATCCGTGCCTTCCGCACAATGGGTGCCGACGCCGTGGGCATGAGCACCGTGCCGGAAGCCATCGTCGCCCGGCACGAGGGCCTGCGGGTGGCCGGAATCTCCTGCCTCTGCAACATGGCCGCGGGGATCCTCCCCCAGGCCCTCACCCACCAGGAAGTCCTCGAAGCTGGCGCCGCCGCCGCCGGCCGCTTCGAGGCCCTGATCCGCGCCTTCGTGCGGAACCTGCCGCAGTAGTCCCGGGGCCATTGGGTCTGGACAAGCAGAAGCCCGGCTGAGCCGGGCTTCTGCGCGGAGGTGCAGCCCGGATTACATCAGCCGTTGTGCTTCTGATGGTCTTCGATAAGCCGGCTGACCACGTCCGGTTCGGCCAGGGTCGAAAGATCCCCCAGACCCTCATACTCCGCCGAGGCGATCTTGCGGAGGATGCGCCGCATGATCTTGCCACTGCGGGTCTTGGGCAGACCTGCCGCGATGTGGATGACGTCGGGGGCTGCGAAGGCGCCGATGACCTGTCTGACCTGCTCCTTGAGAGCGCCGATGAGCTGCTGATTGTCGCCGCCACTGAATCCGCCGTTCAGCAGCACGTAGCAGTAGATGCCCTGACCCTTGATGGGGTGCGGGTAGCCCACCACCGCGGCCTCGGCCACGGCTTCATGGGCCACCAGGGCGCTCTCCACTTCGGCCGTGCCCAATCGGTGTCCGCTCACATTGATCACGTCGTCGATGCGGCCAGTGATCCAGTAGTAGCCGTCCTCGTCCCGCCGGGCGCCGTCACCGGTGAAGTAGTAGCCCGGATACTGGGTGAAGTAGGTTTCCCGGAAACGCTTGTGATCCCCGAACACGGTGCGGGCCTGGCCGGGCCAGGGCGCACCCAGGCACAAGGCCCCTTCCACACCATTGCCTTCGATGGGGACCCCGGTGGCCGGATCCACGATGACGGGCTTCACCCCGAAGAACGGCAGGGTTGCTGAGCCCGGCTTGGTGGGCGTGACGCCGGGCAGGGGGGTGATGAGGATGCCCCCGGTCTCCGTCTGCCACCACGTGTCGACCACGGTGCAGTTGCCCCCACCCACGACGTCGTGATACCAACGCCAGACCTCGGGGTTGATGGGTTCGCCCACAGTACCGAGTACCCGCAGGGACTTCCGGCTGTACTTGCCGATCCAATCGTCCCCGGCAGCCGCCAGGGCCCGAAGCGCCGTCGGCGCGGTGTAGAAGATGGTCACCCCGAGGTCGTCGATGATCTGCCAGTACCGGCCGGCATCTGGATAGAGCGGGGTCGATTCGAAGATCACGGAGGTGGCACCGTTGGCCAGCGGGCCGTAGACGATGTAGCTGTGTCCCGTCACCCAGCCGATGTCGGCGGCGCAGAAGTAGATGTCATCCGGATGGTAGTCGAAGACGTACTTGTGCGTGAAGGCTGCATACGTCAGATAGCCACCGGTGGTGTGCAGGAGGCCCTTGGGTTTGCCGGTGCTCCCCGAGGTGTAGAGGATGAAGAGGGGATCCTCGGCGCCCATCCACTCGTTGGTGCAGGTCGAACGCTGCTTGGCGGTCTCCTCGTCCAGCCACAGGTCGCGCCCGGGCTGCATGGGGACATCCCCGTCTGTGCGGCGGGCCACCAGCACACACTCCACCAGGGACATGCCCTCGATAGCCCGGTCCACCGTGCGCTTCAAGGGCACCCGCTTGCCGCCTCGGAGTCCTTCGTTGGCGGTCACCACAACTTTGCACTTGGCGTCCACGATGCGGTCTCTCAGCGATTCGGCCGAGAAGCCACCGAAGACCACCGAGTGGACGGCTCCGATGCGAGCGCAGGCCAGCATGGTGTAGACCAGCTCAGGGATCATGGTCAGGTAGATGCAGACACGGTCGCCCTTCTTGACGCCGTTGTGCAACAGCACGTTGGCCACGCGGGCCACGTTGTGCTTGAGGTCCCGGTAGGTGATGTGCGTGTACTGGCCGGGCTCGTCCTGGGCCCATATGATGGCGGTCTTGTCGCCCAGGGTCGGCAGGTGGCGGTCCACGCAGTTGAAGCAGGCGTTGATGCGGCCGCCCGAATACCAGGAAAAGTCCACTTCCTTGTAGTCGGCATCAAACACCGACTGCCAGGGGTGGAACCAGGTCAGCGCTTTGGCCTGCTCGCCCCAGAACCATTCCGGATTGTCCAGGGAAAGCCGGTAGAGTCGCTGATACTCCTCCATGGTCTTGATGTGGGCTCGCTCCCGGATGTGTGGTTTCACGGGGAAGAGGTCTTGGGACATGGGTCGGCTCCGTACCAGGGGTGATTCAGGAAGAAACAGGGCGGAAGCGCCCGTGAAGGACTGTGGACACAGGGGCTTCCGAGCGGCTCCGGGAGGGACGGGAAAGAAGCAAGCAGGGTTGGGTGGCGATCATTTTCCGGCTCGCGCCAGCCCTTGTCCAGTGTTCGTTGCCGCGCGGCCAGAGGACCGGAGGGTCTGTCAATCCATGCAAGAGTCCAGGGAAGACGAGGCCGGGCGATGGAATGATCCGCTCGCCCGGCCTCCTTCCTAGCTCCAGCGGTGGGACCGCCAGAGGTTCACATCAGTGCTGGTAGGTGCTGATGTCCCGATCCTTGGTTTCCTTCAGGAAGAGGAAGCCGATCACCACCGTCATGAGGGCCACGATGACGGGATACCAGAGCCCGTAGTAGATGTTGCCCTTCAGTGCCACGATGGCCGTGGCGATGAGAGGCAGCATACCCCCGAACCACCCATTGCCGATGTGGTACGGCAGGGACATGGACGTGTAGCGAATGTTGGTGGGGAATAGCTCCACCAGGAAGGCCGCGATCGGTCCGTACACCATGGTCACGTAGATGAGGAAGATGAACAAAATCAAAAGGGTCATCGGGTAGTTGACCTTGGTGGGATCGGCCTCCTTGGGATAGCCGAGCTCCGTCAGCGTCTTCTTGAGGGTCGCTTCTGAAGCCGCGCTCCAGCCCTCAACGCGGGTGGTGACGATCTGGCCCGTGGTGGGATTCTTGCCCGTGAGGGTGGCGACCACCATCTTGCCAGGTTCCGGCGCCACCTTGGTGAAGTTGAGCCCCTGCTTGCCGAAGAAGTCGTTCACCCGGTCCAGCTCGGAGAACTTGCTCCAGGGCCCGACGAAGAGGTTGAACGTCTCATCCTTGGGGTCGCCGGCCACCGTGATCTGGGTGGCGTACTGGAACGTCTCAAGGGCGGGGTTCACATAGTGAGTGAGCGCCTTGAACATGGGGAAGAAGGTGAGGGCGGCGATGAGGCAGCCCGCCAGGATGATCTTCAGGCGACCGATCTTGTCCGACAGCCAGCCGAAGAAGATGAAGAACGGCGTGCCCAGCAGCAGCGAGGCGCCGATCAGCATGTAGGTGGTCTTGAAGTCCAGCTTCAGCGTGATCTGCAGGAAGAAGAGCGCATAGAACTGGCCGGTGTACCACACCACGCCCTGGCCCGCGGTGGCGCCGAGGAGGGCGAGCAGCGCGTACTTGTTGTTGGGGTACTTGAGGAAGCTGTCGGTGAGGGGGGCTTTGGAACCCTTGCCCTCGGCCTTCATCTTGGTGAAGACGGGAGACTCATGCAGCTTCAGCCGGATCCAGACGGACACGCCCAGCAGGAAGATAGACATCCAGAAGGGAATGCGCCAGCCCCAGGTGGAGAAGGCTTCCTTGGTCATGGACGTGCGGCAGAGGAGGATGATGCCCAAGCAAAGGAAGAAGCCCACGGTGGCCGTGGTCTGGATCCAGCTGGTGTTGTAGCCGCGGCGGTTGGGCGCGGAGTGCTCCGCGACGTAGGTCGCGGCGCCACCATATTCACCACCGAGAGCCAAGCCCTGGAGGAGGCGCAGGGTGACCATGATGATTGGCGCCCACCAGCCGATGGTGGCAAAGGTCGGCAGGAGGCCCACGCCGAAGGTCGAGAGACCCATGACGACGATGGTCACCAGGAAGGTGTACTTGCGACCGATCAGGTCACCGATGCGACCGAAGACTAGGGCGCCGAAGGGGCGGACGAGGAAGCCAGCCGCATAGGCCGCGAAGGCCGAGAGCAGGGCGGCCGTGTCATTCCCCTTGGGGAAGAACAGGGTCGCGAAGAAAGGCGCCAGCGTCGCGTACAGGTAGAAGTCGTACCATTCGAAGACGGTGCCGACCGACGACGCGACGATCACCATTCTTTCTTCTTTGGTGAGCGGGGTCTTGGCTGCGACTTGCTCGGTTGCAAGGGCCATACGTGGTGCCTCCTGGAAAAGGGACTTGGAATGAGAACTCATAACGGGTGGAGTCGGGCGCTGGCACTAGTCGTGACAGCAACCCGAATCGCCCGTGATTAGGGGGCGAACGGAAGAACTTGCTATGAGAACCGAGATGGGTTCGCCATCATTCGGGACGTTTGGTTTGGGTAGGCTGCCATTAGCTAACGCTTTCCTCGGGGTAAGGTCAAGCGAGTTCCAAGAAAAATTTCACAATCTTTGCGGTAGGAAAAGACGACCCAATCCCTGAATACAAATGATCTTTGGATCGTCTTTTTGTTTTCGACACCACCTTTCGAATACCCTGGTTATGCCGGATATCAGAGCGAGTGGCAATTTTCCGGTAGTTCTCTATGCATGGACCGCCTTACTCACCACCACCTCTATCAGATGACGCGGCGGGTGGGAGTTAAAGGCGTACCGGCTCCCCGACCCCTATCATGGTTCTTGGTCCGCACACCTCAGGACGATCATGCGCATCTCACTCATGGCCGACATCCACGCCAATCGGCGTGCGCTTGATGCCTGCCTGGCCCACGCCCAAGCCCAGGGTGCAACGCGCTCTGTTTTTCTCGGCGACTACATCGGCTACGGCCCGGAACCACATGACGTGGTGGAGCGGATCATGGAAGCCACGGCCCGCGGGGCCATCGCCGTGGCCGGAAACCATGACCATGCGATTGCCGAATCCCGCGAAAGCATGACCTCTGACGCTGAGATCGCCATGGCCTGGACACGTGGGCAGCTCGGACCGAACGAGCGTGAGTTCCTGGCCAGCCTCCCCATGCGCTTCGAAGATGACACTCGCCTCTACGTCCATGCGAGTCCCCAGACCTACCCGGACTGGATCTACGTGAGCGACGGTCCGGCGGCGAAGCGGGCCCTGGAAGCCAGCCGCGCCCAAACCGTGTTCTGCGGACACACCCACCTCCCGGCCCTCCATGGGATCACCGCCACGGGACAACTGGTGTCCTTCCAGCCCGTGCCGTCGGTTCCCGTGCCACTCCCCCGCCACCGTCGATGGCTCACCGTGGTGGGATCCGTCGGCCAGTCGCGAGACGGCGATCCCAGCGCCGCCTATGCCATCCTTGACACAGACCGATCCGAGATCACCCACTTCCGCGTGCCCTACGATGTGGAGGCAACTGCCCTTGCCATCCTCCGCGCGGGCCTCCCCCCCTCCTTGGCGCACCGGCTAACGAAAGGGCGCTGAACCATGAACCGGGCGCACATCGAAAGTGGGGCCACGCTCGATGGGTACCTCATCGGGGAGCGACTCCACCGCGGCGTCATGGCCTCGATCTGGAGCGTCAGCCACCCGGACTTCACCGGGCCCCTGGTCATGAAGGTGCCCCTAATGTCGGAGGGCATCGATCCCGCGGCCATCGTCGGCTTCGAGATGGAAGCGATGATCCTGCCGCGGCTGTCTGGCCCGCATGTCCCCCGCTTCCTCGCCCAGGGAGACTTCGGCGTCCAACCCTATCTTGTCATGGAGCGGATTCCAGGCCCTTCCCTCCTGCCCACACTGCTCCGGCTGCCCCTACCCTGGACGGAAGTCGCCACGCTGGGCCGGAACATCGCCACGGCCCTGGATGACATCCACCGGCAGCACGTTGTGCACCTCGACGTGAAGCCCTCCAACCTGCTGACCCGACCCACGGGGGAACTGGTCCTGGTCGATTTCGGCCTCTCCCACCACGATGAGCTCCCGGACCTCATGGGTGAGGAGTTCCGCCTGCCCTACGGAACCGCTCCCTACATGGCCCCGGAGCAGGTGCTGGGGCACCGCAAGGATCCCCGCAGCGATCAGTTCGCCCTGGGCGTCCTGATGTATTTCTTCCTCACCGGCGTCCGGCCCTTCGGAGACCCCCAGCGCCTTTCCGGGCTCAAGCGGCGCCTATGGCGGGATCCGGTGCCGCCACGCAAGCTGATCCCGGATTGTCCGCCCTGGCTTCAGGAGGTCATCCTCCGCTGCCTCGAGGTCCATCCAGCCTGGCGATTCCCGACTGCCGGCCACCTCGGTGTGGCCTTGCAGCACCCGGACCAGATCAAGCTGACCACCCGCTCGGAGAAGGTGAGACAAGACCCCTTCCTGACCGTCGTCCGGAGACGCTTCGCGGACCACCAGCTCGCCCTTCCAAAAGCGAAGGCCCCGGCCCGCCATGACGGAGATGCCCCCATCCTGGCCGTGGCCATCGACCTGTCAGTGGAGGCTTCCCCCATCGCCGAGACCCTGCGCACCATGGTCTCCCGCATGCTCCCGACCCTGCCCGGGGCCCGGGTCGCCTGCATCAATGTCCTCAAGCAAGGGCGCATCACGTTGGACCAGACCCTGGATGCCCAGGGACGCAACATCCACCACCAGCGGCTGGTGGAACTGCGCAGCTGGGCCATCCCCCTGGACATGGAAGAGGGCCGGATCACCTACCACGTGCTCGAATCGCCAGACCCGGCCTCCGCCATCCTCCAGTACGCGAACGCCAACCATGTGGATCACCTCGTCATCGGGGCCCGAGCCAGCTCGCTGCGCCGATCCCTCCTGGGCAGTGTGTCCAGCCAGGTCGCCGCCCAGGCACCCTGCACCGTGACCGTGGTCCGGTCGCGACGCCTGCGGAAGGCGCTGGTCCTCGACGATGTGGACGAAGAATCGAGCGGCTCCTGGACTGTGGGGTGAGGTTCCAAGTTGCGCAGAGAAAAAGCCAAGGCCCGGCTGGGCCGGGCCTTGGCTTGAAGGCTTCGGGGATGTTCGCGTAGCGCGATGCCCCCCGAATGGGTTGTCGTTCTACTCCGCGTCCTCGGCCTTCGGCTCGGGGAGGGTGTAGTCCACGAACTCGATGAGGGCCATGTCGGCTGCGTCGCCGAGGCGATGGCCGACCTTGAGGATGCGGGTGTAGCCACCGGGACGGCTCTCGAAACGCTTGCGGAAGTCGGCGCCGAACAGCTTCTGGACCGCGTCCTTGCTTCCGAGACGGGCCATCGCCAAGCGGCGGTTGGCCACGGTGTCATCCTTGGCGAGGGTGATGAAGGGCTCCACATACATGCGGAGTTCCTTCGCCTTCACCAGGGTGGTCTCGATGCGCTCGCTCTCGATGAGGGCGGTCGCGAGGTTCTTCATGAGGGCCTTGCGCTGGTTGGTGGTGCGGCCCAGGCGCTTGCCGGAAACGTTGTGACGCATGGGGGCTCCTTACACTTCCTGCTCGAGCCGCATGCCGAGGGAGAGGCCGATACGAGCGAGCTCGTCCTTGATCTCCTGGAGCGACTTCTTGCCGAAGTTCTTGGTTTTCATCAGCTCGGCCTCGGTCCGCTGGACCAGCTCGCCGATGGTGGTGATGTTGGCGTTGCGGAGGCAGTTGTTGGCCCGCACGGAGAGTTCGAGTTCCTCGACGGACTTGCCGAGCCAGGTGTTGGCGGCTTCGCTGCCGAGGGTGGCGGCGCCCATTTCCATCTCAGTGAAGTCCTCGTCCTGACGGGCGAACACGAGGAAGTGGTCGCGCAGGATGAGGGCCGCATCGGAGACGGCTTCCTTGGGATTGACGGCGCCGTTGGTCCAGACCTGGAGGGTGAGCTTTTCGTAGTCCGTGCTCTGGCCCACCCGGGCGGGTTCGACGATGTAGTTCACCCGGATGATGGGGCTGTGGTTGGCATCCATGGGAATGAAGCCGAGGCCCAGGGTCTCGCTATGGTTGCGGTCCGCGGTGATGAATCCGCGGCCCAGGCAGACCACCATTTCGATCTCCAGTTCACCCTCTTCGCCCAGAGTGGCGATGTGGATGTTGGGATCCACGACTTCCACGTTCTGGTTGCAGCGGATGGCGGCGGAGGTCACGGTGCCCTCACCCTTGGCGGAGATGGTCACCGTCTGGGGCTCGCTGCTATGCAGCTTGAAGGGCACTTCCTTGAGGTTCAGCAGGACGTGGGTGATGTCCTCCCAGACCCCGGGAAGGGTGGTGAATTCATGCATGACGCCCTTGATTCGGACGTTGGTGATGGCAGCGCCCTGGATGCTGCTGAGCAGCACCCGCCGGACGCTGTGCCCGACGGTCGTGGCGAAGCCACGCTCGAAGGGGTAGGCCACGAACTCCCCGTAGGAGTCCGTGAGGGACCCGGGGGTCACCTCGGCGAAACGCGGCCTCTGGAAATCGCTGAGATTCAGCATCCGTCCCCCTTACTTGGAATACAGCTCAACGATCAGCTGCTCGTTGATGTCGAGGGTGATGTCCTCACGGGTAGGTGCGGCTAGCACCTGTCCCTTGAAGGCGGCGGCGTCCAGGGTGAGCCACTTGGGAATGCCACGACCAGCGGAGGTCTCGACGGAGGACTTGACGCCGTCGTTCTCCTTGGCGCGCGTGCCCAGTTCCACCGCATGGCCAGGCTTGACCTGGTAGGAGGGGATGTCCACCCGCTTGCCGTTGACCAGCACGTGGCCGTGCATGACCATCTGGCGCGCGGCGGACCGGCTGGAAGCGAAGCCCAGGCGGTAGATCACGTTGTCCAGGCGGCATTCGAGGAAGCCGAGCAGGTTGTGGCCGGTGACGCCCTTCTTGGCGTCGGCCTTCTCGAAGTAGTGGCGGAACTGCTTCTCGAGCACCCCGTAGATGCGCTTGACCTTCTGCTTCTCGCGAAGCTGCAGGGCATAGCCGGTGGGCTTCTTGATCTTCCCCGCGCCATGCTGGCCGGGGATCTTGCCCTTGCGGGTTTCGAACGAGCACTTCTCCTTGAAGCAGCGCTCGCCCTTGAGGTAAAGCTTCATGCCCTCGCGGCGGCAGAGGCGGCAAACGGCGTCGGTATAACGTGCCATGTCTCTCCTCCTCTCTTAAACCCGGCGCCGCTTGGGCGGCCGGCAGCCGTTGTGGGGGATGGGGGTGACGTCGCGGATGCTGGTCACCTGGATGCCTGCGGCGTTGAGGGCGCGGATGGCGCTCTCACGACCGGCCCCGGGGCCCTTGACGCGAACGTCCACGGAACGAACGCCCTGCTCCTTGGCGGCTTCGGCAGCAACGCCGGCGGCCACCTGAGCGGCGAACGGCGTGCCCTTGCGGGTGCCACGGAAGTTCTGGTTGCCGCTGGAAGCCCAGCAGAGCATGTTCCCCATCGGATCGGAGATGGAGATGATCGTGTTGTTGAAGGACGCCTGGACGTGAGCCACGCCATGGGGAACGTTCTTCTTCTCTTTCTTCTTGACCACCTTTTTACCGGCGGTCCGGGTCTGAGTCTTGGCCATGTGCTCCTCGCCTTACTTCTTCTTGCCGGCTACGGTGCGTCGCTTGCCCTTGCGGGTGCGGGCGTTGGTGTGCGTGCGCTGGCCACGGACGGGAAGCCCCTTCCGGTGACGCAGGCCGCGGTAGCAGCCGATGTCCATGAGCCGCTTGATGTCCAGAGAGATGTTCTTGCGGAGGTCGCCCTCAACCGTCTCTTCGGAGGTGATCACACGGCGGATGCGGCCGACCTCGTCTTCGGTCAGATCGCGCACCTTGGTGCCGAAATCAACCTTCGCGCGCGTCAGAATGCTGTGGGCCTTGGCGCGCCCAATGCCGAAAATGTAGGTGAGCGCAATCTCGATGCGCTTGCCGATGGGCAGATCAATACCTGAGATGCGTGCCATCGTTTCTCCTTAACCCTGACGCTGCTTGTGCTTGGGGTTCTTCTTGCAGATGATCCGGTTGATGCCTTCGCGCCGGACCACTTTGCAGTGCTCGCACAGCTTCTTGATGGAGGGCCGTACTTTCATGGTGTCCTCTCGTTTACTTGAATCGGTAGATGATGCGGCCACGGGTGAGGTCGTAAGGGGTTACCTCGACGAGGACCCGGTCACCGGGAAGGATGCGGATGAAGTTCTTGCGCATCTTTCCGCTGATGTGCGCCAGCACCTGGTGTTTGTTCTCCAGTTCGACCCGGAAGACTGCGTTGGGCAAGGCCTCGACCACTGTGGCTTCCAGCTCAATGGCTTCTTCTTTGCTCAAGCGGGTTCTCCGAAGACGTGACGCAGCGATTCAAACACCAGCTCCGGTGGGCGATTGCCATCCACGCTCCGGAAGTTCGGCCGATGCTTGTAGAAGCCCAGAAGGGGCTGGAAGGTCGAGTTGAACTCGCCCATCCGGCTCTGGAAGGCCTCTGAGGTGTCGTCGGAGCGGTGCTTCAGGGGACTTCCGCACACATCGCAGACACCGGCTTGCTTGGAGGGCTTGGACTCCAGGTGGTAGATGGCGCCGCAGGCATTGCTGCTGCAGACGCGTCGGCCCACCACACGGGCTTCCAGGACCTCCTGGGGGACATCGACCAGCACCACGTGCCCGACCTTCATGCCTTTGGAGGAGAGGAAGTCTTCCAGGGCTTGAGCTTGCTGAAGGGTGCGTGGGTAGCCGTCAAACAGCACGTCAGAGGTCTCGTCCAGCAGCCGCGCAAAGACAAGTCCGTTGACGGTGTCGTCGTCCACCAGTTTTCCCTCGGCCATGATGGCTTTCGCCCTCAGGCCGATCTCCGTCCCTTTCGAGACGGCATCTCTCAGAATGTCACCGGTTGACAGGTGAGTCAAAGAGAATGTTTCCACCAGGCGCTTGGCCTGAGTGCCCTTCCCGGAGCCCGGGGCTCCAAGGAGAATGCTTGCCGTCAGGGTCATGCGCCCCCCCCGCGGGTGGAGCGACCGCGGATGCGGCCCTTCTCCAGGAAACCGTCGTAGCGGCGCATGACCAGCAGGCTTTCCAACTGGGCGGCGCTGTCCATGGCCACGCCCACCACGATCAGCAGACTGGTGCCGCCGAAGTAGAAGTTGAGGCCCTGGATGTTGTTGGTGATGAGCAGGGGCACCAGGGAGACCAGGGCGAGGTAGATCGCGCCCACGAAGGTCAACTTGGACAGGATTCCATCCATGAAGATGCTGGTCTCTTTTCCGGGGCGGATGCCCGGGATGTAGCCCCCGGACCGCTTCATGTTCTCGGCGGTCTCATCGGGATTGAAGACGATGCTGGTGTAGAAGAAGGCGAAGAAGATCACCACGCCGACGAAGACCGGGGTGTAGACCCAGAAGTGGGTCTGCGGGCTCACGTAGGCCGCGGCCTTGGCCAGCCACTCCCAGCGGGTGAACTGGGCGATGGTCGCCGGGAAGAAGATCACCGAACTGGCGAAGATGACGGGCATGACGCCGGCGGTGTTCACCTTCAGGGGCATGTAGGAGCTGCGCTGGCTGGACATGCCGGCCGAGTCGGCCCGGCGGGCATAGTGGATGGGAATACGCCGGTAGGCGTTCTCCACCAGGACCACGGCCAGGAGCACCACGATCATGGCTGCGATGAGCAGGATGAAGATGCCCGGAGGCGGGACGTTGGCACCGCCCTTGAGGGACTGGGTGATCATCACCGTGAGGGTGGTCAGCGCCTGGGGCAGACCCGCCACAATGCCGGCGAAGATCAGCAGGCTGATGCCGTTGCCGATGCCGCGCTCAGTGATCTGCTCGCCGATCCACATGACGAACATGGTGCCCACGGCCAGGGTGAAGGCCGCCAAGAAGCGGAAGGCCGTCGGGGAGATGGAACTGGTCACGACTTCAAGGCCAGGGGCGTTCTGGCTCTGGGCCAGGGAGGCGATGCCCAACCCCTGGACGAAGGCCAAGCCGACGGTCAGATAGCGGGTCCACTGGTTGATCTTCGCCCGGCCAGCTTCGCCTTCCTTCTTCTGGAGGTTCTCCAGGTAGGGGACGACGGCGCCCATCAACTGCAGCACGATGCTGGCCGTGATGTAGGGGGCAATGCCGAGAGCGAAGACCGAGAACTTCTTGAAGGCGCCGCCCGAGAAGAGGTCGATGACGTCAAAAAGTCCGCCACCGCCACGACGAAGAGCGGCCGCCAGGTTCTCGGCGTTCACCCCGGGCACGCTGACGTGCACGCCCAGCCGGTAAATGGCCAGGAGAAGCAGGGTGAACAGGAGCCGCTTGCGCAGCTCCGGAATCGCGAAGAGGTTCCTGAGGCGGTTCATCAGCAGTTACTCGGCCGACTTCGCGGCGGGCTCCTGGATGGTGCCGCCCTTGGCCAGGATGGCTTCCCGGGCGCCCTTGGTGATGCGGTCGGCGACGACGTTCACCTTGGTGGTGAGCTCCCCGCTGGCCAGCACCACGATCTTCTCCACGCGGGAGTTCACGAGCTTCTTGTCGCGGAGCGCTTCGAGGGTCACCGACTCGCCATCCTTGAAGTGGATGGAGATGAGGCTGAGGGTGATCTCCTTGGTTTCCGGAGCGAAGATGTTGGTGAAGCCGCGCTTGGGCAGGCGACGGACGAGGGGCATCTGGCCGCCCTCGAAGCCGCGCTTGCCGCGGTAGCCGGACCGGGACTTCTGGCCCTTCTCGCCGCGACCGGATGTCTTGCCGGTGCCCGAGCCTTTGCCGCGGCCGAGCCGCTTGCGGTTCTTGGTGGCGCCCTCAGCAGGGCGGAGTTCGTTGAGCTTCATGGTCTACCCCTTCACCTTGACGTCGATGAGATGGGGAACGAGCTTGACCATCCCGTGGACGTTGGGGGTGTATTCGCATTCGCGGGTGTCGCCGGGGCGCTTCAGGCAGAGGGTCTGCATGAAGGCGCGGTGCTTGGGAGTGGTGCAGATGATGGAGCGCTTGAGGGTCAGCACCACCTGCTTGCCGATGAACTGCGACATGTTAAGCCTCCGCCTGATCCAGGCCCCGATTGGTCAGGACCGTGTAGGGATCCATGAGTTCCCGCAGCCCTTCGAACGTGGCGCGAACCACGTTGTGTGGGTTGGAGGAGCCCAGGCTCTTTGTCATCACGTTGTGGATCCCGGCTGCTTCCATGATCGCGCGGACCGCGGCGCCGGCGATGATGCCGGTGCCCTCGGGGGCAGGCTTCAGCAGCACGCTGCCGGAGCCGAAGATGCCCGTCACCGGGTGCGGCAGGCTGCCGTTCGGGGTGAGGGGGACCCGGATCATGTTGCGCTTGGCGCTCTCGATGCCCTTCTTGATGGCAGAGGGAACTTCGAGGGCCTTACCGAGACCGAAACCGACCTTGCCATTACCGTCGCCCACCACCACCAGCGCGGAGAAGGAGAAGTTCTTGCCCCCCTTCACCACCTTGGTTACGCGGCCCACGTAGATGACCTGGTCCTTGAACTCACCGGCTTCGGAGTTGCGGGATTCCCTATTGTCTTTGACTTCTGCGATCGCCATGGTCATCCCCTAGAACTGAAGCCCGGCTTCGCGGGCGCTGTCAGCCAGCGCCTTGACGCGGCCGTGGTAGACGTAGCCGTTCCGGTCGAACACCACGGCTGTGATGCCCTTCTCCTTCAGGCGGGCGGCGATGCTGGCACCAACGGCCTTCGCGGCCTCGATGTTCGCGCCGTTCTTCAGTGAAGCGCGCAGGTCCTTCTCCAGGCTGCTGGCGGAGGCAAGGGTGATGCCCTTGGTGTCGTCCACCGCCTGCACATAGATGCGCTTCAGGCTCTTGTAGATGGTGAGGCGGGGCCGCTCGGGCGTGCCGCTCACACGGCCCCGGATGCGGGCCTTGACTTTATCGCGTCGAATCTGGATCTCGTTCGCCATGGGTTCCCCTTACTTCCCGGTCTTGCCGGCCTTGCGGCGGATGACTTCGCCGGTGTACTTGACGCCCTTGCCCTTGTACGGCTCGGGCTTGCGGAACTTCCGGATGTCGGCCGCGACCTGGCCCACGAGCTGCCGGTCAATGCCGGTCACCACGATGTGGGTGGTCTTCTCGACGGCCATCTCAATGCCGGCGGGGGCCTCATAGTTGATGGGGTGGCTGTAGCCAAGTTCGAGCTTGAGCTTGGCCCCCTCCATGGCGGCCTTGTAGCCGACGCCGACGATGTCGAGTTCCTTCTTCCAGCCCTCGGTCACGCCGGTGACGGCGTTGCCAAGCAGGGCGCGGGTCAGGCCGTGGTAAGCCCGGTTCTGGGCCTCGTCATTGATGCGGGAGAGGACAACGGAGTCGGCCTGGATGTCGAGCGTGATCCCGGCGGGGATCGGGCAGCTAAGCTTGCCCTTGGCGCCCTCGACAATGGCCTCGGACCCGGCGACTGTGACCTTCACGCCCTTGGGCAGCGTCACGGGCTTCTTTCCGATTCGAGACATGATTGATTCCTTAGATGAGGGCGGACGATCCGCCCATTTCAGGATGGGTTACCAGACGTGGGCGAGGACTTCTCCGCCGACGTTCTGCTTCTTGGCGTCCTTGCCCGTCAGGAGACCCTTCGGGGTGGACAGGATGGCGATGCCGAGGCCGCCGTGGACGTCCGTGATGTCCTGCGCACCGGTGTAGATGCGCAAACCGGGACGCGAGACGCGGCGCAGGCCGTGGATCACGTTCTCCTTATCCTTCACGTACTTCAGGTTGACGATGAGGTAGTCACGCCCCTCATGCTCCACCTGCTTGAAGGAGTGAATGTAGCCTTCCTGCTTCAAGATGCCGCAGAGACCGGCCTTGATCTTGGAGGCGGGCACCACCACGGCATCGTGACCGGCCATGATGCCGTTCCTGATGCGGGTGAGGTAATCAGCGATGGGATCGGTATTCATTGGTCCCCTCTCCTACCAGCTGCTCTTCTGGACGCCCGGCAGTTCGCCATTGAGGGCGAACTTGCGGAAGCACAGACGGCAAAGTTCAAACTTGCGCATATAACCTCGGGGCCGGCCGCAGCACTTGCAACGATTGCGATGCTGGGTCGAGAACTTCGGCTTGCGCGAATCCTTGACGATCTTGGAAATCTTGGCCATCGGTATGATCTCCTTGGCTATTTGCGGAAGGGCATACCGAGGTGGGCCAGCAGGGCCCGCGCTTCGGC